>Ga0209571_1000242_pt1 | contig 92025 bp, 101 predicted proteins | sample EBPBio102011_DNA_FD_185866 | JGI IMG/M metagenome (GOLD analysis project Ga0209571, IMG submission 185866) | Wastewater treatment Type I Accumulibacter community from EBPR Bioreactor in Madison, WI, USA - Reactor 1_1/10/2011_ DNA (SPAdes)... | ecosystem: Engineered > Bioreactor > EBPR >... | reverse complement strand
GATCCGCGCCCACTGCGCCTCGTCCAGTTCGTAACGCTTCACACCCATCAAAGACCTCCACCAAAGCGGAGACCCATGAATCACGCATCAAGCAACACCGAAATCCCTGAATGTCGATTGAACCTAGTCCACGGCGTTGATGACGGCCAGAATCCGTTCCTGCGTCGCCATCGAATAGGGCTTGCAGGCGCGGATGATCTCCCGATCGGCGTCGGGCACCGCCGGAAGCTCTTCCGGCGGCAGTTTCACGCCCATCAGGCGGGCGATACGGTTGCGGATGAACAGCGCCATGCCTCCTGCCTAGCACGACCTCCGTGACGGGGCGACGCTTGAAAGAACAGAAGATTGCGACGGAGCGACCAGGTGGCCGACCCTGCGGCCGACCACCCGTCGATCCATTTCGACACTGTCGAGAAATGGTCGGAGCGACAGGATTCGAACCTGCGACCCCTTGACCCCCAGTCAAGTGCGCTACCAGGCTGCGCCACGCTCCGAGAGGCGCTCCTATAGACGGGCTTTTCGGCGTCGCAAACCCCAAAACGCCGCCAAAACGTCAAGCAGGCTTCAGCGCGTCAGAACCGCGTCCAGGCGCGTCCGCGCGCCTTCGATCTCGGCCAAGAGGCGTTGCAGGCGGATCGCGGACGAACCGGCGGCGGCCGGAGCCGTTGGCGCATCCGTCGAAACCTCGTCGACGGCTTCGAGAGCCACCCCTTCGCCGTCCAGCAGACGCTTCAGCCCGCCGTCCTTATGCAGGCGCTGGACCCCGCGAATGGTCAGGCCGTCCTCATGCAGCAGCTTCTTGACCGCCTTCAGCACCGCCACGTCCTGGGGCCGATAGAAGCGACGACCGCCCGCACGCTTCACCGGCGTGATGAAGCTGAATTTCGTCTCCCAGAACCTCAGCACATGTTGCGGCGCGCCCACCTCGTCTGCGGCCTCGGAGATGGTGCGAAAGGCGTTCGAGCTTTTGGCCATCGGCTCAGCTCACGACAGCGTCGTGGACCCGGCCCTTCATGATCTGCGAAGCGCGGAAGCTGATGACGCGTCGCGGGTGGATGGTCGCCGGCTCGCCCGTCTTGGGGTTGCGGCCCATGCGCGCGCGCTTGTCGCGCACCTGGAAGACGCCGAAACCCGACAGTTTCACGGTATCGCCGCGTTCCAGCGACTCGACGATCAGCTCCAGCGTTCGTTCGACCAGGGTCGAACATTCTTGGCGGGACAGGCCCACCTCGTCGTGCACCGCCTCGCAGAGGTCGGCACGGGTAAGGGTTTGTTGTCCGACCACATCAGCCTCCCGTTCCCAATTCCGCGCGGCGCCCATAGAGCGTGAACGGCGCACGATGTCAAAGCCCGGCGATACGCCCTAGAGGCGAATTGCGCAGGCGCCCCACGTCAGTCCGCCGCCCATGGCCTCCAGCAGCACCAGATCCCCCCGCTTGATCCGCCCGTCCTTGATCGCCGTGTCCAGCGCCAGGGGAATGGAGGCCGCCGAGGTGTTGGCGTGCACGGCCACGGTCGACACGACCTTGTTTTCGTCCAGGCCCAGGCGGTCGCCCACGCCCTTGATGATGCGCTGATTGGCCTGATGCGGCACGAACCAGTCGATGTCGGCGATCGTCACCCCAGCCGCCGCCGCCGCCGCCGTCACCGCCTCGGCGATATTGACGACGGCATGGCGGAAGACCTGATTGCCCGCCATGCGCAGGTGGCCGACCGAACCGGTCGTGGCGGGACCGCCGTCGACGTACAGCAGGTCCGCCTTGCCGCCGTCGCAACGCAGGGCGAAACCCAACATCCCGGTGTCGGCGGGCGCGCCCTGGCCTTCCGTCGGCTCCAGCACCACGGCCCCGGCCCCGTCGCCGAACAGGACGCAGGTGGTCCGGTCGGTCCAGTCCATCAGGCGGGTCATCTCTTCGGCGCCGATGACCAGCGCGCATTTCGCATTGCCCCGGGCGATGAAGCCGTCGGCGACGCTCAAGGCGTAGACGAAGCCCGAACACACGGCCTGAACGTCGAAGGCGATGCAGGTGGGGGCGCCAAGCTTGCGCTGCACGATGGCCGCCGTGGCCGGAAAGGTCATGTCCGGCGTGGTCGTTGCGACGATGATCAGGTCGACGTCCGCCGCGGTCTTTCCGGCGTCCTCCAGGGCCTTGCGCGCCGCCTCGACCGCCAGGTCGCTGGTCGGCTGGTCGTCGCGGGCCTTGTGCCGCTGACGGATGCCGGTGCGCTCGACGATCCATTCGTCGGAGGTGTCGACGATCTTGGCCAGGTCGTCGTTGGTGACGACCTGTTCCGGCAGATAGGACCCCACGCCGACGACGGCGCTGCGGATGACGCTCACTGATCACGCTCCCCGGCCGGAGCGGCGGTCACCGATTCGGCCGAATGATCGAAGACGGCGTCCAGCCGCTTCAGGTTCCCGGCCACCTTGGCCAGATAGTCGCTGCGGGCCAGGTCCACCGCGATACGGATGGCCGAGCCGAAACCGCTGGCGGTCGCCCCGCCGTGGCTTTTCACCACCAGGCCGTTCAGGCCCAGTAACGGACCGCCGTTTATGGCGTTCGGATCGATGCGCGCGCGCATCTTCCTCAACGCCGGCATAGCGATCAGGGCGCCCAGTTTGGAGGTCAGGTTGGACGACAGCGACTCGCGCAACAAGGTCGCGATCAGGCGCGCTGTGCCTTCGGCCGTCTTCAGGGCGATGTTGCCGGTGAAACCGTCGGTGACGACCACGTCGATCTCGCCCGTCGCCAGGTCGGTGCCCTCGACAAAGCCCTGATAATTCAGATCGAAGGCGCCTTGGCGCAGGATGCGGTGGGCCTCGCGCACCTCCTCGTGCCCCTTCATGTCTTCCGAGCCGACGTTCAAAAGGCCGATGCGCGGGCGCGTGACGCCGTGGACCGCCGTCTGGAACGCCTCGCCCATGATGGCGAACTCGACCAGTTGTTCGGCGTCCGCGGCGATGTTGGCGCCGACATCCAGCACCGCCGTATGGCCGCCCTTCACCGTCGGCCAACTGGCGACCAAGGCCGGTCGCTCCAACCCCGGCGCGGTCATGCGCAGGATCAGCATCGAAATGGCCATCAGGGCGCCGGTGTTGCCCGCGGACACGGCTGCCGAAGCTTCGCCCGCCTTCACCGCCTCGACGGCGTTCCACAGGCTGGAGCCTTTGCCTCGACGCATGGCCAGGGCGGGCTTCTCGTCCATGGCCACGACCTTGTCGGTATGGCGAATGTCACAGACCGACCCATCCAGGTGATGGCGGGTCAGTTCCGCCTGAATCGCCATTTCGTCGCCGTGCAGCAGGAAGCGGACGCCGTCGCCGCCATGGCGGCGCAGATAGTCTTTCACGCCGCCCACGACCACGGACGGACCGTGATCGCCGCCCATGGCGTCAAGCGAGATCATCGTCGGGGATGACAAGGGAATCCTGAACTCCGTCGCGCCGTCTGTCGCGGCGCTTGGTTCTGGCGACGATAGCGTCGCCTCGTGGGGATGCAACCGGCTGGACGTTACGTCAACCTTGGCCTTCGTCGGCGCTGGGCTTGAACGATCTCAGCACGGCGAAGGGGTTGATTTCGTTCGGTTCGGGCGGCTGGACGAATTCCGCGCCTGGCTTGCGCGGGAACGGATCCAGCGACAGGGCCAGTTGTTCGATGGCGTATTGGCCAAGGTCGATCTGACCGTCTTCGACCAGATCCGGCGTCTCGTCGTCGATCGCAACCTCGACCTCAAGCGGGTCCTCGACGCCCTCGGCCAGATCCAGGGCGAACGTCCGGTCTATGACGACGGGCAACGGCTCCAAGGTCAGGCCGCAGCTCTGCACGGCATCGGCCCGGATGCGTCCGCTCAGTCGCCATCCCGCTTCATGGGGAACCAGCTTCATATCCGCTTCGAAGGCGTCCAGCGACGCCAGATCCAGTTCGCGCGCGATCTTGCGGCGCACCTCCGCGTCGGGCGACAGGGTGCGGCTCAGCCCCGCGCCGATCTGATGCAGACGGACGATGTCGCTCAACGGCGGCGGAGACGGGTTCATGCGTGCACCTCGGCCCAGTCGGGTTCCATTTCCAACGCCCTCATGTCCTGCGCCGCCAGCCGCGTCCGGCTGTCCAAAACATAGCGAGCCAGGGCGCGGCCCGCCTCGAAGTCCTGACTTTCCAGAATATTGCGGGCGATCGCCGCCGCCAAGGCTCCCGCATCATCGGCCTTCAGCGCAGCCTCATAGGCCTGCATTCGTCCATACAGGGCCTCGCCCAGCTTGCGCATCTTCTTGCCGACCGCGACGTCGCTGACGCCCAGTTCGCGCAGCGCGTGGTCCAGGGCCGAGACATAGGTGTCGAACAGGGCCTGACCGAGGTCGCCGCCCTCATCGCCCATCTCGCGCAGACGCATGATCAGCAACAAGACATGCAGGGTGTACAGTTCGAACCGCGCGTCGATGCGGTCGGCCACGCCCATGGCGGTGTAGAAGCCGGGCGTGCGCGCCTGGGCCACGGCCCTGGCGTACAGGGCGTCGATGCGGGTCCGTGACGGACCGGTTCGGAACAGCGTTCGCAACATTGTCAGCGGCCCCTTTTCCGCCGCGACGTTGAACTAGGACGCAGGTCCGGCTAGGTCAAAGACCTTGTTTTCTCGCAGGCGCCTTTACATGTCCCGTCAAGCTTCCGCCTTCGCTCTCCGCGCCGCCCTGGCCGCCGCTCTTTTGGGTTCGGCCGCCGCCTGCGCGCCTGTCGTGGGCCAGAACGGCTTCCAGGCCATCGACGCCAAGCCGATGGACATCGTGGCGGGCACGGACACCAAGGCGACCGTCCTGGCGCGCCTGGGTTCGCCGTCGACCACCTCGACCTTCGAGAAGGACCAGGTCTGGTACTACATCAGCCAGCTCACCGAGAAATACACTTTCCGCCGCCCTGAAGTGACCCAACGGTCGGTGACCGAGATCACCTTCACCGAAGGTTCGGATCAGGTCGCGGGTGTTCGCACTCTGACGCTGGCCGACGGTCAGGCGGTCGGCATGGACGGACGCGAGACGCCGACCCGCGGCCGCCGCCTGACGGTGTTGGAGCAACTCCTGGGCAACGTCGGCCGCGGCCAACTGCCCCGCACGGAAGAAAACGTCCCCGGCCAGCGCCGCCCGGACTAGATCCCCCTCAATTCTGCATTTGCGGACACCGACCCCAGGTGTCCGAGACGCGACAAAGGTTCTTGCGCGCCAGTTCTCGCTCGAACTGTTGCCGGAGCGCGCAGTTGCGTGCGCGAACCAGTTCATCCTGATCGTGAAGGCACAGGACGTCGACACGGTCCCACTGACGCTTCAACGCCTGACTCTCGCTGTCCCACAGGGAGTCGGCGGCGATATCCGCGTCGGCCGACGCCATTTCCGACAATGCAACCGCACCGGGACGATTTCTATTATTCCACTGATAACATTGACCTATTGCGACAATCGTACCGATGAGTATGAAGGCCGCCACCACCCAGGTCTCACCCCGCATCTCACCCCCCAGGATTGATCCTATTTTGGGATCATACGGCAAGTGAGGCGATAGCGGAACCCAGATAGGCGTTTCCTCCCCCTCTCCTCTCTATGGCCGACTGGGTTTCTTCCACGATGCACCGCGACCTTGTCGCGGCACTCGTCCGGGCGCGCTGCGCCGAGGGCCTGACCCAGCGTGACCTGGCCCGCAGGTTGGGCAAGCCTCAGTCCTTCGTCGGCAAGGTCGAATCGATTGAACGCAATCTGAGCATCTCGGAATTCTGGTCATGGGCGGGCGCCATCGGCCTGGACCCCGGCGGTCTGTTGAATCAGGTCGGCGCCAAGTGAAAAGGCCCCGGGGCGAACCCCGGGGCCTTCCTCGTTTCAGGCCTTGGCCTGCAATCAGACGATCTTGCCCGAGGCCAGCACCGCCAGAAGCAGCAGGGCCACGATGTTGGTGATCTTGATCATCGGATTCACGGCCGGACCGGACGTGTCCTTGTAGGGATCGCCCACCGTGTCGCCGGTCACCGCAGCCTTGTGAGCTTCCGAGCCTTTGCCATGGGTCTGGCCGGCGCGGTCAGTATAGCCTTCTTCGATCAGCTTCTTGGCGTTGTCCCAAGCCCCGCCGCCCGAGGTCATCGAGATGGCCACGAACAGACCGGTCACGATCACGCCCATCAACATGGCGCCCAGGGCGGCGAAGGCGTTGGCCTTGTCCGGCTGGATCATCAGGATGACGACGAACAGCACGATCGGCGACAACACCGGCAACAGCGACGGCACGATCATCTCTTTGATCGCCGCCGAGGTCAGGATGTCGACCGCACGGCCATATTCGGGTTTGACCTTGCCGGTCATGATGCCCGGGTTCTCGCGGAACTGACGGCGAACCTCGGCCACCACGGCCTCGGCGGCGCGGCCCACGGCCGTCATCGACAGGCCGCCGAACAGGAAGGGCAGCAGTCCCCCGAACAGCAGACCGACCACGACATAGGGATTGGCCAGATCGAAGGCGACCGGACCCAGCCCTTCGAAGAACCCGCCCGGCGCGGCCTCGCCCGAGAAATGCTTCAGGTCTTCGGTATAGGCGGCGAACAGCACCAGGGCGCCCAGGCCGGCCGAGCCGATGGCGTAGCCCTTGGTCACTGCCTTGGTGGTGTTGCCCACAGCGTCCAGAGCATCGGTCGAGGCGCGGACCGCCGGGGGAAGACCCGCCATTTCGGCGATGCCGCCGGCGTTGTCGGTAACCGGGCCAAAGGCGTCCAGCGCCACGATCATGCCCGCCACGCCCAGCATGGTGGTGGTGGCGATGGCGATGCCGAACAGGCCCGCCAACTGATAGGTCACGATGATGCCGACGATGATGGTCAGGGCCGGCAGGGCCGTGGACTCCAGCGACATGGCCAGGCCCTGGATGACGTTGGTGCCATGGCCCGAGACCGAGGCGTTGGCGACCGACTTCACCGGGCGGAAGCCGGTGCCGGTATAGTATTCGGTGATGACCACGATGGCGGCCGTCACGGCCAGGCCGACGACGCCGGACCAGAACAGGTTCATCGGCTCGATGGTCAGGCCGCCGTTGGTCATGACCGGACCGGTGAGCAGGGTGTTGACGACCCACCACACCGCGCCGATCGACAGCACGCCGGTCACGATCAGGCCCTGGTACAGGGCGCCCATGATGTTGCCCGACTTGCCCAGCCGCACGAAGAAGGCGCCGATGATCGAGGTCACGATGCAGACGCCGCAGATGGCCAGCGGCAGAAGCATCATCACATCGACATAGGGCTGGCCGCGGAAGAAGATGGCGGCCAGGACCATGGTGGCCACGATGGTCACGGCATAGGTCTCGAACAGGTCGGCGGCCATGCCGGCGCAGTCGCCCACGTTGTCGCCCACGTTGTCGGCGATGGTCGCGGCGTTGCGGGGATCGTCCTCGGGAATGCCGGCCTCGACCTTGCCCACCATGTCGCCGCCCACGTCGGCGCCCTTGGTGAAGATGCCGCCGCCCAGACGTGCGAAGATGGAGATCAGCGAGGCGCCGAAACCCAGGGCCACCAGACCGTCGATGACCTGGCGGTCGGTCCCGGCCATGCCGAGGCCCATGGTCATGAAGGCGTAATAGCCGGCCACGCCCAACAGGGCGCCGCCAGCCACGAACATGCCGGTGATGGCGCCCGAGCGGAACGCCAGGTCCAGGCCCTTGGACAGGCTTTCCGACGCGGCCTGGGCCGTTCGGACGTTGGCGCGAACCGAGATAAGCATCCCGGCGAAGCCCGCCGAGCCGGAAAGCACGGCGCCGATCAGGAAGCCGAGAGCGGCCCATTGGCCGATCAGCAGCCAGGCGGCGATCAGGATCACGATCCCGACCATGCCGATGGTGGTGTATTGGCGACGCAGATAGGCGGATGCGCCCTCCTGAATGGCCGCCGCGATCTCGCGCATCCGGTCGTTGCCGGTTCCGGCCTTCATCAGGGCGGCGGTCTGGACGGCGCCGTACAGCACCCCCAGGCCCCCGGCCGCAATGACCAGCCATAGATAGTTCGTCATGGGTGTTTCCAACCTCAAAGCCAACGGCGCGCGGACCCTTGGCGCGGCGGGCGTTTCGCCTCTGTCCGCCTTCCGGTCCCCCCGTGCGCACACGGACGCCTCATCGCGTCCCGCGGGAATTGCGGCGGAACCGTGCCAAATGCGTCAGCGTGACGCAACCGACGTTTTCAAACGGAACTTCAGCCCGCGCGGACGCCCGTGCGACGTCGCGGCGTCTGGCTGATGATTTCGACCCGGGCCACGGAGCCGCGCCCGCCGATCTGATTGGCCGAGGCCATGAGACTGCGTTGCAGGGCCGCGCCGTCCAATCGGGTCCAGTCTCCCGGCACCAGGAAGGGGGTGCGGTGCGCCGCCTTCACCAGGGCGTCGCGGAAATAGGCTTCCTTGGGCCGCATCTGTTCGGGCGTCTTGCCCGCCCCGAGATGGAGCCTCAGGGAAACAAAGACATAGTTGCGTAGACGCCCGCCCTCGATGACCGGCAGGCCGACGCCCGAAATGTTCAACGCCGGCGCGCCCCCTTGGTCTCCGGTCGGGCCGCTGGCGGCGGCCGGTTCAGCGGTTCCGGCCAGGGCCAGGCTTGCAACGATCAGGGTGCGGCGATCCATGGCCGAACGCTGAAGGAACAGGGTTAGGATTTGGTTTCGTCTCGATCCCTCTCCCGATGGAGAGGGGGGCTAGTCGTGACTCCACCCTCCTTTGGAAATCTTCACGGGCTGGTGCAGATAGGTGGCGATCACCCCCCGCCCGCTGGTCACCTCGCCGATTCGCGTCAGGCGCAGCAGCCTGGCTTCGGCCGCCGCGCGCAGGGCGGCCTCGTGACGCGGCGGCGCGGTCAGCACCAGTTCATAGTCGTCGCCGCCGGTCGCCAACCGGACCAGCGCCGCCTCGGGGTCGACCCGATCGTCGAACCACGCCGCCCCGGCGGCGGACAGCGGAATTTTCTCCAGATCCATCGTGATTCCCACGCCGCTGGCCTGGGCGATATGGCCGACATCGGCGATCAGACCGTCCGACACGTCGGCGCAGGCGCTCGCTAGGTCTCGCACAGGTTCGGCGAACGCCACGCGCGGGTACGGCGTCCGATAATGGGCGATCAGGGCTTCCAGCCGATCCTCTTCCAGACGCAGCGTCTTTCGGGCCGCCATCAGACCCAGGCCGCCGTCGCCGATGACCCCGGTGACGAACACCAGATCCCCCGGCTGCGCCCCGGCGCGCGACACCGCACGCCCCTTTGGAACCCAGCCCAGGGCCGTCAGGCTGAAGCTCAGCGGTCCCGGCGTCTTCACCGTATCGCCGCCCAGCAACCAGACGCCGAACTCGGCCTGATCCGCCGCCAGTCCCTGGGCGAAGGCCTGGCGTTCCGGCCAACCGCAGCGCTCGGACCAATGGCAGGCCAGCAGATATCCGAACGGCTCGGCGCCCTTGGCCGCGAGATCCGACAGGTTCACCCGCAGCAGCTTCCTCGCCACTGTGTCCAGAGGATCGTCGGGCAGGAAATGCACGCCCTCGACGAGCGCATCCTTGGTCAGGACGAGGTCGTACCCGGCCCGCGAGGGCAGAACCGCGACGTCGTCCGTCAGGCCGCGCGCCCAGTCGGGATGCGCCAGCGGCTTCAGCAGGCGGTGGATGGTCTCGAACTCTCCGGCGACATCAACCGCGGGCATCGCGGGCGACGCCGTCGAGAGCCGCGTTGACGAATTTCGCCTCGGCCTCATCGAAGAAGGCCTTGGCCAGCTCGACATATTCGTCGATCACCACTTCGCGCGGCGTGTCCTGGCGTTCGCGCAACTCCCACGCGCCGCAGCGCAGCAGAGCGCGCAGAGTGGCGTCGAGCCTTTCCAGACGCCAGTTCGAGGCCAGCCGCGCCTTGACCGCCGCATCGATGGCCGCCTGGCCGGTGACCACGCCGCGCAGGATTTCGGCGAAATAGGCTTCATCGGCCTCGGCCAGCATCTGGCCTTCGATATCGGCGTCGAAGCGGTGGCGCGAGAATTCGTCGATGACGGTCTCCACCCCCTCCCCCGCCAGCTCCATCTGATAGAGGGCCTGGACGGCGGCCAGGCGCGCGATGGTGCGGGCGCGGCGCTGCTTGCCGGTCAGGGGCGTCTCGGCCAGTTGGGCCATCACCGATTCAAGGCTGTTGGGGTCGCTCACGCCGCCTGTCCTTCCGAGCCGAGGCCCATGCGAAGCCGCTTCTTCAGGGTGACCAGGTCCAGACAGGCGCGGGCCGCACCACCGCCCTTGTCGCCCTCGCTGAACCGCGCGCGCGCCCAGGCCTGATCCTCGTCCTCGACCGTCAGCACGCCATTGCCGATGCACAGCCCCTTCAGGCCCAGGGTCATGATTCCCGCCGCCGACTGATCCGAGACGATCTCGAAATGATAGGTCTCGCCCCGGATGACACAGCCCAGGGCGACATAGCCGTCATAGCGCGGCGCGGTCGGATAGCGCCCCGCCTCCTCGGCCAGGGCGATGGCGGGCGGAATCTCCAACGCGCCCGGAACGGTCACCACGTCAAAAGCGGCGCCGCGCGCGCGCAGGGCGTCCTTGGCCCCTTCCAGCAGGGCGTCGGCCAGGGCGTCATAGAAGCGCGCCTCGACGATGAGGATGCGCGGGCCTTCGGTCAGAATTGGTCTTCTCCATCCATGTCGCGCCAACCGACGATGCGCAGGCCATAGCCTTCCAGCGCGGTCGGATTGGGGCGCGTCGAACTCATCACGATCATGTCACGCACGCCGAGATCCAGCAGGATCTGGGCGCCGACGCCATAGGCTTTCAGCGACCGGTCGGCCGCCGCGGGCTTGGCCCCGCCCGCCAGGCGCTCGGCCAGGCCGGCCAGTTCCGGGTCGCGCAGGAAGACCGCGACGCCCGGACCGGGATGTTCGCTGATCGCCTTCAGCGCCTTGGGCAGATAGTCCTGTCGCGCCTCGACATGGCCCAACAGGTCGGCGGCGAAATCGACCTGGTGCATTCGTACCAGCACCGGCTTGCCCGGATCGATCCGGCCCTTGACCAGGGCGACGTGCTCGACGCCCTCGATGGCGTTCCTGAACAGCATCAGACGGAATGGCCCGCCGTGAACGCTTTCGAACGGCGTTTCCAGCACACGCTCGACGAACCGCTCGGTGCGGCGGCGATAAGCGATCAGATCGGCGATCGTGCCGATCTTCAGCCCGTGAAGCTGGGCGAAGGCCACAAGATCCGGCATCCGGGCCATGGTGCCGTCGTCGTTCATGATCTCGCAGATCACCCCGGCGGGCGTCAGACCGGCCATGCGGCTGATGTCGACGGCCGCTTCGGTATGGCCGGTGCGGACCAGAACCCCACCGTCGCGGGCGACCAGAGGAAAGACATGGCCGGGCGAGACGATGTCGTCGGCGCCGCGGTTCGGATCAACGGCGACCTGAACGGTGCGGGCGCGGTCAGCGGCGCTGATGCCCGTGGTCACGCCCTCCTTCGCCTCGATCGAGACCGTGAAGGCCGTGCCCATGGAGGTGCGGTTCTCCGCGGCCATCGGCGGCAGACGCAACTGGCGCGCCCGGTCGGCGGTGATGGCCAGGCAGATCAGGCCGCGCGCGTGCTTGGCCATGAAGTTGATCTGGTCCGGGGTGGCGAACTGAGCCGGGATGATGACGTCGCCCTCGTTCTCGCGATCCTCGGCGTCGACAAGGATGTAGGGCCGCCCATTCCTGGCGTCTTCGAGAATGTCCTCGATCGGGCTGATCGGGCTGTCGTTCATGTTGGCGGCGAGCGTCATTGCCTCGTCTCCTGCCACCGCGCGAGGTATCGCGCCAGCATATCGATCTCCAGATTGACCGAATCTCCGGCCTTCAACCGGCCCAGGGTGGTCGCCGTCCAGGTGTGGGGGATGATGTTCAGGCCGAATTCCAGGCCGGAGACCGCATTGACCGTCAAGGACACGCCATCGACGGTGATCGACCCCTTGGGAGCGATGAAGCGGTGCAGCGGCGCGGGCGCTTCGACCACGAGCCGGTGCGAACCGCCTTCCGGCGTCACCGAGACGATCCGTCCCAGTCCGTCGACGTGCCCGGAGACGACATGGCCGCCCATTTCGTCGCCCAGTCGCGCCGCGCGTTCCAGATTGACCGGGTCGCCGACCTGCCATCCGCCCAGGGTCGTCTTCGACAGGGTTTCGTTCGAGACCTCGACGGCGAACCAGCCGGGGCCTTTCTCGGTGACCGTCAGGCAACAGCCCGCATGGCTGATCGAGGCGCCGAGGTCGATGGACGTCGTATCCCAGGCCGTCTCGATCTCATAGCGGCGGTCGCGGGCGGTTTCGGCGACTGCGCGCACCCGGCCGATGTCAGTGACGATGCCGGTGAACATCAGAGACCTCGCCGGGAAAAAGCGGGGCTGCGGAGTCTATCCGGTCTATCGAGTCTCGTTCGGGTCATCGGACCGCCTCATAGCGTTCCCACAGATCGTCGCCCAGCGGCTCGACCGAAAGACGCCGAAATCTGGGGGCGTCGGCCAGGTTTGCAAGCGCCAGGGCGGCGACGCAGGGGCGCCCCTCGGCGCCCAGCAGGATGGGCGCGCGGAACCATTGGAGCGCATCGACGACCCCGGCCCTGAGGAAAGAGGCCGCAACCTGGCCCCCGCCCTCGATCAGGACCGAGGCGACGCCGCGTTTCGACAGGGCCGCCAGAACGGCGTCGACGGCCGGACGGCCGTCCTCAGCGGCGACCCGCAAGATCTGGGCGGCGCCGATCGGGCGCGGCTCGGCCGTGGTCAGGATCAGGGCGTCGGCCGCCGCGAGCTTGGCGTCTTGCGGCGTGCGCAGACGGCTGTCGAGAACCACGCGCAGCGGCTGATCCACGGGTCGGCCCGGTAAGCGCACGGTCAGTTCCGGGTCGTCGGCCAGAACCGTCTCGACGCCGACGAGAATAGCGTCATGAACAGCGCGCAGACGGTGGCCCTGTTCGCGGGCCGCCAGGCCCGTGATCCATTTGGACTCGCCCGTCGCGGTGGCGATGCGCCCGTCCAGGGACGTGGCCAGCTTCAGCGTGACGGCGGGTCGGTCCTGGGGGCGCATCAGCCCTCGTCCAGCCCCTCGTCACCGAGGAATTTGGCGAAATCGCCGGTGTGGCGGAAGTCCTTGTACACCGAGGCGTAGCGGACATAGGCCACTTCATCGACACCCTTCAGCGCCTTCATGATGAAGTCGCCGACCGTGCTGGAGGGGATTTCAGTTTCGCCCAGGCTTTCCAACTGGCGGGTGATGCGGCTGACCAGTTGTTCGATCTGTTCGGCGTGCACCGGCCGCTTGCGCAAGGCCACGGCCAAGGACCGCTCCAGCTTATCGCGGTCGAAGGGGTTGCGCCGCCCGTTGCGCTTCAGGATCACCAACTCGCGCAACTGCACCCGCTCGAACGTCGTGAAGCGCCCGTTGCAGCCCGGACAAGAGCGACGGCGCCGAATGGCCGCGCCGTCGTCGGACGGACGGCTGTCCTTCACCTGGGTGTCAGGGTTCCCGCAGAAAGGACATTTCATCAGCGACTTATCCGTATATCGGGAAGCGCGCGGTCAGGTCGCGCACTTCGTCGGCCACGCGGGCCTTGACCCCGGCGTCGGCCTGGTCCGTGCCTTTCATGCTGTCGATGACGTCAGCGATCCAGTGACCGACCTGCTGGAACTCGCCCACGCCGAAGCCGCGGGTGGTGCCCGCCGGGGTTCCCAGACGCACGCCCGAGGTGATGGTGAAGGGCGCGGTGTCGAACGGCACGCCGTTCTTGTTGCAGGTCATCAGGGCGTGCTCCAGCTCCGCCTCGGTGGCCTTGCCCGTCACGCCCTTGGGGCGAAGGTCGACCAGCATCAGGTGGCTGTCGGTCCCGCCCGAGACGATGGCCGCGCCGCGTTCGATCAGCACGGCCGCCAGGGCGCGGGCGTTGTCGACGACCTGGCGGGCATAGGTCTTGAACTCGGGCTTCAGCGCCTCGCCGAAGGCCACGGCCTTGGCGGCGATCACATGCTCCAGCGGGCCGCCCTGGAGACCGGGGAAGACGGCCGAATTGATCTTCTTGCCCAGCTCGACGTCGTTGGACAGCACCATGCCGCCGCGCGGGCCGCGCAGGGTCTTGTGGGTGGTGGTCGTCACGACGTGGGCGTGGGGCAGCGGGTCGGGATAGACGCCGCCCGCGATCAGACCGGCATAGTGGGCCATGTCGACCATCAGATAGGCCCCGACGCTGTCGGCGATCTCGCGGAACCGCTTGAAATCGATCTGACGACTGTAGGCGCTGGCCCCGGCCAGGATCAGCTTGGGTTTCTCGCGGTCGGCCATTTCGGCGACGTGGTCATAGTCGATCAGATGATCGTCCTCGCGGACCTTGTAGGTGACGGGGCGGAACCATTTACCCGACTGGTTGGCCGGCGAGCCGTGGGTCAGGTGGCCGCCGCAGGCCAGGTCCATGCCCAGGAACGTATCTCCAGGCTGAAGCAGACTCATGAACGCCGCCTGGTTGGCCTGGGCGCCCGAGTGCGGCTGGACGTTGGCGAAGGCGCAGCCGAACAGGGCCTTGGCCCTCTCGCGCGCCAGATCCTCGGTCACGTCGACGTATTCGCAGCCGCCGTAATAGCGGCGGCCGGGATAACCTTCGGCGTATTTGTTGGTCAGAACGCTGCCTTGCGCCTCCAGCACCGCCTTGGAGACGATGTTCTCGGAAGCGATCAGTTCGATCTGCTCCTTCTGACGGCCCAATTCGCCCTGGATGCCATTGAAGACAGCCGGGTCGGCCTCGGCCAGGGTCTTGGAGAAGAAGGCGTCATGGGTGAAGGCGGTCACGGACGGATCCCGAACTGATGAGGACGGCGGAAGGCGCGGACTCTCTACGCCCCGCAGACGACCGCCACAACATCTTGTGGTCTTCGGCCGCGCCCCACTCAATCGTCGCGAGGCCAGCGAGCCGCATAGACGACGACCAACAGGGTCACCACGATCTCGACGGCCACCACGACCTGATAGAACAGCGGCGAGCCGACAAAGGTCAGCCCTTCGATCGCCGTATAGGCCAGGCCCAGGACCAGGTTCAGCCATCGGCTGATCAGGCGCGGCAGGGCCGCCGACAGGAAGATCATCACCGCCGGTACAGCCAACATGACCGACACGATCAGCAGCGCGGTCGGGGTCGCCGGTCCGAACGCCAACTGGCCCGCCGCCATTTTCTCAAGCGTTCTAGGCAGATAGAGGCTGAAATAGTCATTGTAGATGTACAGCCCCATCAGGCTGGCCCACAGCAGCGACAGGGCGAGACCCGTGGGAAGCCGTCGCGACGAAGAGATCGACAGAGACATTTGACGCGCTCCCAACCCGTTTGACCGAGTTAGTGACGCTAAGCCCTGCGACAGTTCCGACAAGGCGCGGAATTGTGAAATCTCAGACAGGTCAGGCGGCCGGTCCCGTCAACGCCCGTCTCAGCTTGGCGATGGCCACCCGCTTCAGCGCCTCGGGCTGGTCCGCGGGACCGATGGCCGAGACCTCGCGGCCCGTCGCCGCATGGATGGCCGAGCATTTCAGATACGGCCCGTTGCGGGTCAGCTCCAGGATGACCTCGCCGAGGTCGGCTTCAGACATCGTGCCAAACCTCCGTGCATCCCCACGAAAATAAGCGAGAGCAACGCCGCATCAGGCTGGTATCAAGTCTGGCGCGCAATCCGAAACCGTCACTGCCCAAAGAACTGGGTCCCGCCTTTGCGGGGATGAGCGGTTGGAATAGTCAGGCCACAGCCGGCAGGCGCGCCACATTGCAGTGGGTCCACAGCTTGTCCATCGCCGCCACCAGATCGGCCATCATCGCGTCGGTATGGTTGGGCGAAGGGGTGAAGCGCAGCCGCTCGGTCCCCTTGGGCACCGTCGGATAGTTGATCGGCTGGACATAGATCCCGTGCTCTTCCAGCAGCATGTCCGAGATCTTCTTGCAGTGCACCGGATTGCCGACGCGCACGGGCACGATGTGGCTTTCGCTGTCCATCACCGGAATGCCGGCCTCGGCGAACAGCCGCTTCAGGGTCGCGGCGCGCTCCTGATGCGCCGTGCGCAGTTCGGGGTGGGCCTTCAGATGCCGCACCGAGGCCAAGGCCCCCGCCGTCAGGGCCGGAGGCAGGCTGGTGGTGAAGATGAAGCCCGAGGCCCATGAGCGCACCGCGTCCACGATCACCGCGTCGGCGGCGATATAGCCGCCCATGACGCCGACGGCCTTGCCCAGGGTGCATTCGATGATGTCGATGTCAGCCAGCACGCCGTCACGCTCGGCCACGCCCGCGCCGGTCTGACCGTACAGGCCCACGGCGTGAACCTCATCCAGATAGGTCATGGCCCCGTATTGGCGGGCCAGGGCGATGGTCCCCTTCAGATCGGCGATGTCGCCGTCCATCGAATAGACGCTCTCGAAGGCGATCAGCTTGGGCGCCTCGGCGGGCGCGGCGGCCAGCAGGCTTTCCAGATGCGCCAGGTCGTTGTGGCGGAAGACGTGCCGCTGGCAGCCGCCGTTCCTGATGCCCGCGATCATCGAGGCATGGTTCAGGGCGTCCGAGAAGATGATCAGGCCCGGCAAGATGCGTTGCAGCGTCGTCAGCGTCGCCTCATTGGCCACATAGCCCGAGGTGAACAGCAGCGCGGCCTGTTTGCCGTGCCAGGACGCCAGCTCGGCCTCCAGATCGACGGCGGAGCGGGTGGTGCCCGAGATATTGCGCGTGCCGCCGGCCCCGGCGCCCGCCGCGTCGACCTCGGTCTTCATGGCCTCCAGCACAACGGGATGCTGGCCCATGCCCAGATAGTCGTTGGAGCACCAGACGATCACGTCCTGCTCTGTTCCGTTCGGGCGGCGGCGCACCGCGCGCGGGAAGTTTCCGGCCACGCGCTTCAGGTCGGCGAAGACGCGATAGCGCCCCTCGTCCTTCACCTGTTCGACGGCGGACTGGAATGCGGCGGCGTAATCGTACAAAACCGGAGGTCCTACGGCTCGATTTCGATGTTCGCCTTCTGCGCCGTCGCGTCGGATTTGTCCATGAATCGGGTCAGACAAAACGCCGCAAGGTGTTAATTGATAATGATTCTCACCCAAACAGCCGCCCCGCGCCGATGAACGGTTCGACGGCGCGGGGCGCGCGACGTCATTCCTCCAGCCCGTCCTTGAACTTGATCGAGGCGTGGCTGCCGTCGCAGAAGGGCTTGTTGGACGAGGCGCCGCAGCGGCACAGGGTCTGACGGGTTGCGGACCTCGTAGCTTTCACCGTTGGCGCTCTGAACCCGGATTCCCCCGCGCAGCATCAGCGGGCCGCTGATGCCCAGAGCGGCGTCTTCGATCAGCGACAGCGTGGCCGGCTCCGCAGTCTCGATCGGCTTCCTGGTCGAACGGTCCCACACCAACAGACGGCCCGACGGGCAATGGTGCGCCATATAGAGGGCCAGTTCCGCGTGCCGTTCGCCCGGCTCGGTGACCTCGTTCCAGATCTGATCGCCGTTGTCGCAGAAGCGGCCGTAGGCGCAGTACATCTCGTTGTCGGTCAGGGCGTATTGGGGACCGTCCGTTTCGGTCGCATTGTCCAGCATGGGTTCGAACGGCGCCCGTTCCGTCAGATCGACGTTGGCGTGCACATGAGAGCCGTCGCAATAGGGCTTGTTCTTCGACTGACCGCAGCGGCACAGCGTCGTACCGTCCTTAACCTCGAATGCGCGGCCTTGCCGATAGGTCCAGGAATGCCCCTGGGCGTTCGGTTCGATGGTCTGGATATGCAGCGGGGGAGCGCCATGGACCCGATAGGGTCCGCCTTCCGTCACCTCGATCCAGATCGAAGGATCGCTTTCGGTGGACCCGATCTGCACCTCGGTTTTCGTCGATTGCGACACGTCTCGCCCCTCATTTCCGTCCCGATCGCACCCGCCCCCCGACAAGGTCGGGCGAGGCGATACGGCGTCGCCGCCGCCGGGCGCACCGGCGTGCCCGCACTCATGATGAGTACACGCCGTCCCGTTTCGGACAACGAAATTATCCTGTGAGCGCCGACGGCTGGCGTCAGACACGCGCGCGGCTGAACGCGCGGCTGAAATCGGCCCCGGCGTCAGCCCTTGGGCAGGTCGTCCAGCTTGCCGCGCAGCATCTGCAGGATGGCGGAAAAATCCCGACCGCCATAGCCCAGCCCGTTGAACATCTGGAACAGGGCTTCGGTCTGGGCGCCCAGGGGGGTGGCGGCGCCGACCTTGGCCGCCGCATCCTGAGCCAGCTTCAGGTCCTTCAGCATCATGGCCGCGGCGAAGCCGCCCTCGTAGTCGCGGTTCGACGGGGCCGTCGGCACCGGACCGGGCCAGGGATAATAGGTGGTCACCGACCACGACTGACCCGACGACTTGGCGACGATGTCGAACATCTTGATCGGGTCCAGGCCCAGCTTTTCGGCCAGGGCGACGGCCTCGCAGGTGCCCAGCATGGTGACGCCCAGGATCATGTTGTTGCAGATCTTGGCCGCCTGACCGGCGCCGTGGTCGCCGGCGCGGAAGGTCGCCCGGCTCATCGGCTCCAGCGCCGACTCGATACGGGCGAAGTCGGTCTCGTCGCAGCCGACCATGAAGGCCAGGGTTCCGGCGTCGGCCGCCATCGTTCCGCCCGAGACCGGAGCGTCGGCGAAGGCGTAGCCAGCGGCCTTGGCCAGGTTCGCGACCTTGCGCGCCGTATCCACGTCGATGGTCGAACAGTCCAGCAACAGGGCGCTGGGCGGCGCCGCGTCGATGACCTGTTCCGAATAGACCTTCATTACGTGCGGCCCGGCGGGCAGCATGGTGATCACCACGTCGGCGTTCGCGACCGCCTCGTCCACCGATACGGCGGCGGTGCAGCCCGCGGCGACGGCGCGGGCGACCGCGTCCTGCGACAGGTCGAAGGCCATGACCCGACGACCCGCCCTGGCCTGATTGGCGGCCATGCCGCCACCCATGTTGCCCAGGCCGATAAAGGCGATCGTCTGTGTCATGACTGGTACTCGCTGTCTTCGATCAGGCCTGCGGCAGATCTTCGGCCAGAATGGCCATTTCGAACATATAGGAACCGGCCTCGTCCTCGTCCTCGAAGATCACGCCGATGAACTCATCATCGACATAGACCTCGGCGGAATCGGTCTGTTTGCGGGGCTTCACCTTCAGGCCGCCGTGGTTGAAGGTGCGCTTCAGATGGGTCTCGACGCGCTTGATGTCGGCTTCGGTCACGAAGGGCCTCGTCAGGGATGGGAATTGGGCGCGGACCCTAGTGAGGTCGGTGCGGCATTGAAAGCCCTGACAACGCTGGGCGCCCAATCCTACTCCGTCGATGCGAGGATTTATCGACAGCCTCAGATCACGAAGTCATAGACGATGTCCGCCAGCGTATGGTCCATGGTCCGGGCGGGGGTCGCCTCAGTCGGGCAGTTGACCAGGCGCGCCGGAACCCCGGCGACCGTGCAGCCCGCAGGCACGGGTTTCAGCACCACCGAGCCGGACGCCACCTTGGCGTAGTCGCCGACGGCGATGTCGCCCAGAACCTTGGCCCCCGCCCCCAGAAGCACGCCCCTGCCGATCTTGGGGTGGCGGTCGCCGCGCTGGGCGCCGGTGCCCCCCAGGGTCACGGCGTGCAGCATGGAAACGTCGTCGCCGACCACCGCCGTCTCGCCGATGACGATGCCGGTGCCGTGGTCCAGGAACAGACCCGATCCCAGCTTGGCCGCCGGATGAATGTCGACCTGGAACAGTTCGGACATCCGGCTCTGGAAATGCAGGGCCAGGGTTTCGCGCCCGCGCGTCCACAGCCAGTGGGCCACGCGATAGGCCTGGAGCGCCTGGAATCCCTTGAAATAGAGGAAGGGCTGCAACAGCGAGCGGATCGCCGGATCGCGCTCGGCCACAGCGGCCAGGTCGGCCTCGGCGGCGGCGACGATCGATCGGTCGGCGCGATAGGCCTCCAGGCAGGTCTCGCGGACCGTCATGGCCCCCAGTTCGGCGTCGCCCAGCTTGCGCGCGATCTGGAAGCTCAGGGCGCCCGCCAGGTCCGAATGCGCCAGGATCACGGCGTTCATCTGCGACGCCAGGCCCGGCTCGTCGCGCGCGGCCGCCTCGGCCGAGGCGCGAAGTCGGCCCCAGACGTCTTCCCGCACGGCGACGACTTCCAATCGGGTCATCAGCGTCTCCCCTTCCCTGCCATCATAACCGGTGCAGCATCACATGGGCCAGCCAGCCCGGCAGCAGGCTCTCATGCGCCATATGGTAGGCCCTGAGCGCCGTCGCCACCGTCAGGGCGTCCTGCACCTGGCCCTTGCCGATGGCGTCCAGCAGGGTCAGGAATGGCGTGCGCGCCGTGACGATCAGTTCGGTCGGGTCCGGCGCGATCGGCGTGGACGACAGACCCCAGCACAACCAGACGATCCCGCGCTCGTCGGTCACTGAGTTGGACAGTTGCAGCCGCAGCGCCTCTTGCCAGTGGGCGGCCTTCAGCCCCGCCTCCTCGGCCAGTTCGCGCTTGATTCCGGCCAGGGGGTCCTCGTCGAACGGCGCCCCGCCCTCGGGCATTTCCCACGAAAAGTCGGCGCAGGCGAAGCGCGACTGGCCCACCAGGGTGACCGTGCCGTCCTCGTGGATCGGCAGGACGCCGACCGCCAGGCTCTTGGGCCGCATCACCGCATAGACGGCGGGTGCGCCGGTCGGCGCTGTGGCGTCGTGCTCGGTCAGGCGCAGCCAGTCGTTCTCGTAGACGGTGCGTTCGCCCGCATCCTTCCATGGCGGCGGTTTGGGCAGGCCCTTGGCCCATGGCGGTGCATTTGCGTCTTCGCTCATCGACGAAGGTATGGCGCCGCGCCTCGGCAAATCCTAGCTAGGCGCATGGCCGATGAAACCCTGGGCGACGCCCTGCCCCCCCTCGTTCCGTCCGAAGCGATGCGTCGCCGTCTGGCGACCCGTCGTTCAGCGCCCGCGCAAAGCCTGGCCTCGCCCGGCCCGACGGACGCCGAACTGGACGAAATCCTGACGCTGGGCGCACGCACGCCCGACCACGGCAAGCTGCTTCCCTGGCGGTTCGTGATCCTGTCGCCCGAGGCGCGGGCGCGGATCGGCGCGGCCTTGACGCCGCTGGCTGGGCGCCAGCCCGACCCCGGCAAGGCCGCAAAGACCTTGATGAAGCTGACCGCCCCGCCGGTCACCGTGCTGGTGATTTCGACGCCCGTGACCGATCACAAGGTGCCGGTGTGGGAACAGCAGTTGTCGGCCGGTGCGGTCTGCATGAACCTGGAGCACGCGGCCAACGCCTTTGGCTATCACGCCAGTTGGATCACCGACTGGTACAGCTATGACCCCGAAGCCGCGGCGATGTTCGGCGTCGGCGAGGACGAACAGGTCGCGGGCTTCATCCATCTGGGGACCCCCGCAGAGGCGCCGCTGGAACGGCCCCGGCCGGACGTAGCCGCCCTGACCTCGCGTCTGGACTGAGCATCTTCAGAGCCGGGGTTTGGTCCATTCCATGAGGACGAGCCAGGGCGCGCGCATATAGCGCGCCACGCGCGCGGGGTCGCCGCCATGGGCCGGCGGCTCGTCAAAATGGGTCAGGACCAGGCCCTGTTCCAGCATCAGCCGCATATAGACGCTCAGCGGACGGTGCCAGTTCTGGATGCGGATGCCGCGCCATTCCGTCCAACCGACCCGCGTCTCCAGATAGCCATCCATGGCGAAGGCCTGACGCCCGTCCCCCAGACGGACCCAGCCCAGATCATTGACGTCCGCGGCCGTGTTGAAGCCGTTCAGATTGGCGATCAGCAGAACGCCGCCAGGTTCCAGAACCCGGACCATCTCGGCGACCGCCGCTTCCAGCCCCGCGATGTCGATCAGCGACAGATAGGCGACCGCCAGATCGAAGGCGCCGTCTTCGAACGACAGGCGTTCGGCCGGTTCGACGCGGTATTCGCCGCCGGGGTCCAGGTCCCTGGCCCGCGCGATCAGCGGCTCGGTCGGATCCACGCCGACGGCCGAGACGCCCTCGGCGGCCAACAGGCGGCAAAAGCGCCCCTCGCCGCAGCCGACATCCAGGGCGCGGCGCCAATGTCGACGCCGCACGCGCTCCAGCATCGGCGCGTCCATCACCCAGCGGCGCGCGAAATCGCCGGCGTCTCCCTGCGACAGTATCCAGGCTTCGGCGGATTCCGCCCAACCGTTGTCCATGGCCCCGGCCTCCCGACAGGCCGGTCTAGCCCGCGCGTCGTCGCCCGCCTAGCCGGTCGCTTCCGCTTCGGGCGGACGCACCAGCGACACCAGCACCACGCTGATCATCATCAGCAGGAACCAACTGCCCAGCTTGGCGATCGACACCGGCGTCCAGCCGTCGGCCTGATCGGGATAGATCCAGGCGCGGGCGTAGGTGCCCAGATTCTCGGCGAACCAGATAAACAAGGCGACCAGCAGGAACCCCAGCAGGAACGGCATCGACCGCCGGGTCCGGTCCGGCGTGAAATAGAACCAACCCCGCCCGAACAGCGCCGCCGTCGCCGCGAACAGGCCCAGCCGGATGTCCGGCAGCCAGTGGTGGGTGAAAAAGTTGACGTAGATCGCCCCCGCCAGAACCCAGGTCGTCCACAATGGCGGATAGTGGCGGAAGCGGATGTCGAACACCCGCTGGACCCGCGCGATATAGCTGCCCACCGCCGCGTACATGAAGCCGGTGAACAACGGCACGCCGCCGATCCGCAGGACGCTGGCTTCGGGATAGATCCACGAACCGTGGGCGGTCTTGAACACCTCCATCGCCGTGCCGACGACGTGGAACAGGAAGATGACCCGCGCCTCGTCCCAGCTCTCCAGCTTCAACGCCAGCATGGCCGCCTGGATAACCAGGGCGCCGATGACCAGGACATCGTAGCGCGCGATCGGCGCCCCGCCGTCGGGCCACAGCGCCGACCACAGCAGATGCGTCCCCACCAGCAGCGCCAGCATGGTCCCGCCGAACAAGCAGGCCCAGGCCTGCTTCAGGCCGAACATCAGGAACTCGAAGCCATGGCGCGACGCCGCGGCGCGGTCGGCCCGGATCCGCAGATCGGCCAGGAAACGGCGGCCGAGGGTTTCGTGCGCGAGCGACGGAAAGGTCATGACCGCCGACTAGCGGCGACCGGCTCCCGAAATCATGAGCGGGAGCTGAGCAATTTCGGCGACCTCATCCCCGCCCGCGATAGGTCGGCACGCCCTGGTCGGGCAGCCATAGGCCCTCGGGCGCCGGGCCGGTCTGCCAGAAGACGTCGATGGGGATGCCGCCGCGTGGATACCAATAGCCGCCGATGCGCAGCCATTTGGGCTGAAGCAGATCGGCCAGGCGCTTGCCGATGGCCACGGTGCAGTCCTCGTGAAAGGCGCCGTGGTTGCGGAAACTGGTCAGATACAGCTTCAGCGACTTGGACTCGACCAGCCAGTCGCCGGGAACATAGTCGATGACGATGTGGGCGAAGTCGGGCTGGCCGGTCACGGGGCACAGGCTGGTGAATTCGGGCGCCGTGAAACGGGCGACATACAGGCTGTCGGCGTGCGGATTGGGCACACGCTCCAACACGGCGGTTTCGGGGCTGGCGGGCTGGGCGGTCTGGGCGCCCAGTTGCGAGAGGCCGGAGGTGTCGGTGGTCATGGCGCGCGCCATATCACGCGAAAACGGCGTCCGCCATTTGCCTTCCCCGGCGACAGCCCGTTAAGCGTAGCCAAAGGAAACCCAGGAGACGCCCATGGCCATTCCCGCCTCGCTGCAAGCCGGACTGAAACTGCCGGTCATCGCCGCCCCCATGTTCCTGGTCTCGGGACCCGACATCGTGGTGGAGTGCTGCAACGCCGGGGTGATCGGCGCCTTCCCCTCGCTGAACCAGCGCACCACCGAGGGCTATCGGGAATGGCTGCACGACATCAAGGCGCGGCGCACCGCCGATGCCGCGGCCTATGGCGTCAATCACATCGTGCATCCGACCAACGCCCGACTGATGGCCGATCTGGAGGTGACGGTGGCCGAGCAGGTGCCGTTGGTCATCACCTCGCTGGGCGCGGTCAGAGACCTGGTGGATGCGGTGCACGGCTATGGCGGCGTGGTGTTCCACGACATCGCCAATGTGCGCCACGCCAAGAAGGCGGCCCAAGCTGGTGTGGACGGACTGATCCTCGTCGCAGCCGGGGCCGGGGGACACGCCGGCGTGGTCAATCCGTTCGCCCTGGTGGAAGAGGTGCGCGGCTTCTTCGACGGCACGATTATCCTGTCCGGCTGTCTGTCGACGGGCCGCGACGTGGCGGCGGCGCGGATGATGGGGGCCGACTTCGCCTATATGGGCACCCGTTTCATCAACACCGTCGAGAGCCAGGCCCAGGCCGAATACAAGCAGATGATCGTCGAGGCGGGTTCGGCCGACATCACCTACACCCCGGCGGTTTCGGGCATTCCGGCCAACTTCCTGACCCCGTCGCTGGTGGCCAATGGCATCGACCCCAAGACCCTGCCCGAGCACAAGCTGGACATGGGCGAAGAAGCCAAGGCCTGGAAGACGGTCTGGTCGGCCGGTCAGGGTTCGGGCGCCGTGCACGACGTTCCGACGACGCGCGATCTGGTCCATCGCCTGCGCGGCGAGTACGCCGAGGCCGTCGAGAATTTCAAAAAAGCGTCGCAGTTCGGTTAGGAAACCGCCGCGCGACTCGATCATTAGGCGCGCCATGATCCGCACCCTGACGACCGCCCTCGCCCTGGCCCTGACGGCCGCCCCCGCAATGGCGCAAGACGCGCCTGGCCAATGGTCGTTCGGCTTCGGCGCCGGCACCGACAACCGCTCCAAGGACGTGTCCAAGTCCATGGGCAAGGAATATGTCTGGACCTCCGCCGAATGGGAGAGCGACAGCGGCTTCTTCTATGTCGACGGCGGTCTTGAGGGCATCGAGTCCAACGGCTCGGACACCGAGGGCGAGCTGGGCCTGGGCGTACGCCCCCAGATCGCGGGCTTCGATCTGGACCTGAGCGCCAAACACAAGTGGCAATTGGACGCCACCCCCGGCGTGGACGCCGACGCCTGGGAGTTCACCGCCGATCTGTCGCGCGCGATCGGCCCGGCCAAGGCGCGGCTGCAACTGCAACATTCGCCCGACGGCACGGGATCGACCAAAGCCTGGACCTGGGTCGAGGCGCGCGCGGGCTGGGCCTTCAACGAAACCCTGTCGGCCAGCGCCGCCATCGGCCGTCGCGAACAGGATGGATCAATCGACTACACCGGCTACAACGTCGGCCTGACCTGGGCCGTCAGCCGCAACGCGGATCTGGACGTGCGCTGGTATGGCACTGACGGTCCCGGATCGGACCCGCGCTACGCCGACGCCGTGGTGGCCGAGGTCAGCTTCGGCTTCTGAGCCGCCTGGGCCGCGATCGACGGCGCGGTCCCGAAAGTCGAGCGCATGAGCTGGCGCGCGGCGGGGGTCGCCGAGCCGTCACCGAGATCCAGAGACGGCGACGGCGACGCGCCGCAGAGGCCAATAGCGCGTGGCGCGACAGCCTGTACGACCAATCCCTGAGCGTCGGCCTGCGCAAGTTTCACCACGCCCGCCTACATGGCGCCGCCCGCACCTGATTGAGCGGCAGTCTTGTTTTCGTCCGCATTCCGGGCGAGAACCCCCACGTCGATCTCTACTGCGTAACGCCTGCACCCCTTTGCACTGCGCACCGAGGTCCAAGCCGATCCATCAGAACCGACATCCAGCCTCAGGGGCGTTCTCTGGGGCAAACGCCAATGGAGGTCCTCAAATGGCTACCGGCACTGTGAAATGGTTCAACTCCACCAAGGGCTACGGCTTCATCCAGCCCGATAACGGCGGCAAGGACGTGTTCGTCCACATCTCGGCCGTCGAAGCCGCCGGCCTGCGCGGCCTGAACGAGAACCAGAAGATCTCGTACGAAATCGAAACCGATCGCCGCTCGGGCAAGGAATCGGCCGGTCAACTGAAGACCGAAGGCTGATTTCCCGGGCCTTTCGGCCCAGGGATTTCAACGGCGGCGAGGGCCATGCCTTCGCCGCCGTTTTCGTGTTCAGCCCAGCGCCTGATCCAGATCGGCGATCAGGTCCTCGACGTTCTCCACCCCGACGGACAGGCGGATCAGGTTGTCGGTGACCCCCCCGGCCTCACGCACCTCCTTGGGCACCGAGGCGTGGGTCATGATGGCCGGGTGGTTGACCAGGCTTTCGACCCCGCCCAGCGATTCCGCCAGAGTGAAGACCCGCACCCGCTCCAGCACCTGTTTGGTCCGCGACAGGTCGCCGTCGATCAGCACCGTGACCATGCCGCCGAAGCCGCCGGGCATCTGGCGCGCCGCCAAGTCGTGCTGCGGGTGGGCGATCAGGCCGGGATAGATCACCTTCGCCACGCCCTTCCTGTCTTCCAGCCAGCGCGCGACGGTCAGGGCGTTGTCGCAGTGGGCCTTCATGCGCAGCGCCAGGGTCTTCAGGCCGCGATTGGCCAGGAAGGCGTCGAACGGTCCCATCACCCCGCCGACCGAGTTCTGGAGAAATTTGATCTGGGCCGCCAGTTCGGCGTTTCCGGTCACCAGCGCCCCGCCGATGATGTCGGAATGCCCGTTCAGATATTTGGTCGCCGAATGCATCACCACATCGGCGCCCAGGCCCAGCGGCTGCTGGCAGAAGGGCGTGGCGAAGGTGTTGTCGACGACCAGCAACAGGCCCCTGGCCTTGGCCAGCCGCGACAGGGCGGCGATGTCGGCCAGTTTCATCAGGGGATTGGTCGGCGTCTCGACCCACAGCATCCGCGTCTTCGGCCCGATCGCAGCCTCGACGGCGTTCAGGTCGCTGAGATCGACATAGGCGAAGTCCAGCCCCATCGAGCGGCGCCGCACCCGCTCGAACAACCGCCATGTGCCGCCGTACAGGTCGTCGCCGGTGACGATGTGCGAACCCGCGTCCAGAAGCTCCAGCACCGTCGAGGTCGCCGCCATGCCGCTGGCGAAGCCGAAACCGTGGGTTCCGCCTTCCAGGTCGGCGATACAGGCCTCGAACGCCTCGCGCGTCGGGTTCTTGCCGCGCGCATACTCATAGCCCTTGTTCACGCCTGGGCTTTCCTGGGCGTAGGTCGAGGTGGCGTAGATCGGCGTCATCACCGCCCCGGTCGTGGGGTCGGGCCGCTGGCCGGCATGGATGGCGCGGGTGGAGAATCCCTGAGCGTTCTTCAAATCGGACATCAGATCACCGGTTCAGGCTCAGGTGGTTGATCAGGTCGGTGCGGGTGATCAGGCCCACGAACTGCTCGCCGTCCAGCACGATGGCGACGCGGTCGCGGTCGAACAGGGGGATCAGGGCCTCCAGCGATTCGGACACCTGCACCGTGTCCAGGTTGCGGGTCATGACCGAACCGGCGGCCTTCTTGAACCGCTCCTGGCGGGTGATCTCGTCGGTGTTCATGACGTGGACGATGTCGCTTTCGTCGATGATTCCGACCAGGCGGCCGTCCTGGATGATCGGCAGTTGCGACACGTCGGCGCCGCGCATCCGCTTGAAGACGGTGTCCAGGGTGTCGTCCGGCCCGGCCGTGACCACCGCCCCGTCGGCGTATTTGCGGGTGATCAGGTCCGACAGGTCGCCGTGGATCTCGCGCTCGCCCAGGCCCTGGTCGGCCAGCCAGGCGTCGTTATAGACCTTGGACAGGTATTTGGCCCCGGTATCGCACACCAGGGTGACGCACCGTTTTGGCTCGGTCTGTTCACGGCACCAGCGCAGGGCGGCGGCGATCAGGGTGCCGGACGACGACCCGGCCAGGACGCCTTCCTTCAGCAACAGCTCGCGCACCGTGGCGATGGCCTCGGCGTCGGGGATGGAATAGGCCCGGTCGATCAGGTCCATGTCGGCGGTGTCCGGCACGAAATTCTGGCCGATGCCCTCCACGGTGTAGCCGCCTTCCGGTCCCGGCACGCCCTCGTTGACGATGCCGGCCAGCGTCGAGCCGACCGGGTCGGCCAGAATAATCTCGGCGTCCGAGCCGACGCTCTTCAGATAGCGGGCGATGCCGGTGATGGTGCCGCCCGAGCCGATGCCGGCGACGAAGGCGTCGACCTGGTGGTCCATCTGCTCCCAGATTTCGGGACCGGTGGTGTCGAAATGGGCCTGGCTGTTGGCGTCGTTGGCGAACTGATTGACGTAGAAGCCGCCCGGGATCTGCTGGGCCAGCCGTTCGGCCATGTCGGTGTAATATTCGGGATGCCCATGCGGCACGTCCGAACGGGTCAGGCGAACATCAGCCCCCATGGCCCTGAGATGTTGGATTTTTTCCTTGGACATCTTGTCCGGGATAACCAGAAGCACCTTATACCCCTTGGCCTGCCCCACCAGGGTCAGCGCCAGGCCCGTGTTGCCGGCCGTCGCCTCGACGATGGTTCCGCCGGGCTTCAACCACCCCTCCTTCTCCGCCGCCGCGATCATCGACAGGGCGATGCGGTCCTTGATCGAGCCGCCGGGGTTCTGGGCCTCCAGCTTCAGGAACAGGCGGCATTTACCCGTATCGATCCGCGTCACCTCGACCATCGGCGTCTTGCCGATCAACGTCAGCAGCGAACCGGTCGGTCCGCTGAGCGCGGGCGTGGCGGAAAGGGGCATAATCTTCTCCAGGAGCGTTTCCGGCGCGGAAGCTGTCGCGCCCGTCCCTGAAGGTCAAGCGGCGCACGATTTCGCCCGAGAGCGAAGCGCCTTACACAGGATTCGAATGACAAAGACCCCTAAACGACCGGCTCATGGCCTTCCTGAAAAGGAAACCCTGATCCGATTCCTCCGCGAAGCCGGAGAGGCCGACAAGGCCGACATCGCCCGCGCCTTCGGCCTGAAGGGCAATGAGCGCAGGATGCTGCGCGAAATGTTGAAAGAGCTGGAGGCGGAAGGCCGCCTGGGCAAACGCGGACGCAAGGGCTTTTCCGAAGCCGGCGCCCTGCCCCCCGTCGGCGTGGCCGACGTGGTCGAGCGTGACGCCGACGGCGAACTGTACGTCCGCCTGGTCAAGGGCGGCGACGATGCGCCGCGCGCCATGCTGATGCCCGACCATGCCCGGTCCAAGGGTCCGGCGCCCGGCATGGGCGACCGTCTGCTGGTCAAGTTCCAGCGCGGCGCCGACGGCTGGGAGGCGCGGCTGGTCAAGCGATTGGACACCGGCGCCCATCGCGTCCTGGGCGTGATCCGCAAGTCGGCGCGCGAGACCCGCGTCGAGCCGGTCGACAAGCGGTCCAAGGACGTCCTGATCGTCCCCGCCTCCCAGGCCGAGGGTCTGCGCGACGGCGATCTGGTGCTGGCCGCCGTCGAACGCGGCGAGCACCGCTATGGTCCCAAGCGCGGCAAGGTGCTGGAGACCATCGGCCGTGAGGACGATCCGCGCGCCGCCTCCCTGCTGGCCATCCACGCCTATGGCGTGCCGACCGGCTTTTCCGACATCGTCGAGATCGAAGCGGCCGATCAGGCCCTGCCGACGCTGAAGGGCCGCGAGGACCTGCGCCAGGTCCCCTTCATCACCATAGACCCCGCCGACGCGCGCGATCACGACGACGCCGTCTATGCCGAAAGGGACGAAGACGAAAAGAACCCCGGCGGCTGGATCGTCTGGGTCGCCATCGCCGACGTGGCGGCCTATGTGCGGCCCGGCACGGCCCTGGACCGCGCGGCGCGCGACAAGGGCAATTCGACCTACTTTCCCGATCGGGTCGAGCCGATGCTGCCCGAGGTGCTGTCCAACGGCCTGTGCAGCCTGAAACAGGGCGAGAACCGCGCCTGCATGGCCGTGCGCATGGTCTTCGACAAGAACGGCCGAAAGATCAGCCACCGCTTCGCGCGCGGCCTGATGCGCAGCTACGCCAAACTGTCATACGAACAGGCGCAAGACGCCGTCGACGGCCGACCCGACGATGTGAGCGGCCCTATCCTCGACAGCATATTGAAGCCGTTGTGGTCAGCCTATCGCACCCTGCTGATCGGCCGTGACAAGCGCAGCCCGGTGCAGATCGAGTCGGCCGAGCGCCGCATCAAGATGACGCCCGAGGGCCAGATCGCCTCGATCGAACGCCGCGTCAGCCTGGAGGCGCATCGACTGATCGAGGAGATGATGATCCAGGCCAACGTCTCGGCCGCCGAGACCCTGGAACAGAAGAAGACGCCCTTGATCTATCGCGTCCACGACGCGCCCAGTCAGGAGAAGATCTTCGCCCTGGCCGACTTCCTGTCGACCATCGGCAAGCCCTGGGCCAAGGGCGAGCCGGTCACGACGAAGCGGTTCAACAGGCTGCTGGACGAGACCCGTGACGGCCCCTACGCCCAGACGGTCAACGAGGTGGTCCTGCGCACCCAGATGCAGGCTGTCTATTCCCCCGAGAACATCGGCCACTTCGGTCTGCACCTGGACCGCTACGCCCATTTCACCTCGCCGATCCGGCGTTACGCCGACCTGATCGTGCACCGGGCGCTGATCCGGGCGCTGAAGCTGGGGCCAAATAACGAGAATGACGGCCTGACCGACCGCGAGGTGGCGGAGCTGTCCGGCATCGCCGAGCACATCACAGAGACCGAGCGCCGCTCCATGGCCGCCGAGCGCGACGCCATGGACCGCTATATCGCAGCCTTCCTGGAAGACCGCATCGGGGCGACCTTCACCGGCCGCATCACCGGCGTGACCCGCTTCGGCCTGTTCGTGCGGCTGGACGAGACGGGGGCCGACGGCCTGATCCCCGTCTCGTCGCTGGGGGATGAGTATTTCGTCCACGACGACCGCGCCCACGCCCTGGTCGGGCAACGCAGCGGTCGCCGCTGGCCGCTGGGCAAGACGGTCGAGGTGCGACTGGTCGAGGCCACGCCGGTCACCGGCGGCCTGGTGCTGGAGATGCTGTCGGAACCCGATCCGCGCGACCCCAATGCCCCCTCGCCTCGTCTGGGGATGCGCGGCCGCGGCGGCGAAGGGCCGCCGATGCGCGGCAAGGGTCGTCCGGGCGGTCCCAAACCCCGCAACGTCGGCAAGCCCTCTGGCGGGCTGAAGGGCGTGCGCAAGGGCAAGCGGCGATGATCGTCGTCGCCAGGCGGTAAAGGTTTGGTGTCGCGCCGCGATCGCACTTCGGATAGCGTCGATTTTCTAAACCGGAGAGTCGCCGTGTCCCGTCGTTTGAGCGCCGCCGTCCTGGGTCTCTGTCTGCTGGCCGCGCCTGCGGCGGCCAACGACTCCACCGCCTCCATGGGGGCGGGCGGCTTGGTGCTGAAACGCACCGACGGCATCGCCATGGTGTCGGAAGACCTCTATGTCTCGGCGCGTGAGGTGCGGGTGAAATACCGCTTCCTGAACCACACCGCCGAACCCATCGAAACCTTGGTCGCCTTTCCCATGCCGGACATCTCCGGCTCGTGGGAGGAGAACGTCGGCGGCGACGTCGACAGCGACCGGATCGTGCCCTTCATCACCTGGGTCGATGACCATGCGGTCCATGCCCAGGTCGAGCGCAAGGCCATGGTGGGCGATCGCGACGTGACGGCCGAGCTGACGGCCATGAACCTGCCTCTCAGCCCTTCGGGCGCGGCCGCCATAACAGCGATGGAAAGCCTGTCCGACGCCGACGCGGATCGGTTGGCCGCCGCCGGTCTGATCAGCGTGGAACGCGGCGGCGGTTCGCGTTGGATCACCACCCGCTGGACGCTGAAGACCACCTGGTACTGGACCCAATATTTCGAGCCTGGGCGCGAAGTGGTGATCGAACACCTCTATGCGCCCGCCATCGGCGGCTCGGCTGGCAGCGTCGTCGGCGACCGGGAAGCGGACCTGCCCGACGTCGCCGCCGACTACGCCGCGCGCTACTGCACCGACCGGGCCTTCATCGACGCCGCGGCCCGCAAGCGGGCCGAGGGCCTGTACCTGACCGAGACCTGGATCGACTATGTCCTGACCACCGGGGCCAACTGGTCCGGCCCGATCCGTGACTTCCGCCTGGTGGTCGACAAGGGGTCGCCGGACAATCTGGTCAGCTTCTGCGGCGAGGGCGTGCGCAAGATCGGCCCGACCCAGTTCGAGGTTCGCCACCAGAACTGGACGCCGACGCGGGACCTGAGCGTGCTGATCCTGACCGGCCATCGACTGGCGCGCTAGCTTCGCCCTTGCCGCCAGGCCGGAGAGAAGGACATGGTAGGGAAACCTCATGTCCACGTCGCCCGAACCCTTCGATTCCGACCGTGATCAGCGCGACGCGCCGCGTGTCGGCGGGCGCCAGGTTCCCAAGGACGCCGCCACACTGATCCTGACGCGGCGTCATCGCGGCGCGGCGCAGGTCTTGATGGGCCGCCGAGCGCCCGGCCACGTCTTCATGGCTTCCAAATGGGTCTTTCCTGGGGGGCGCATCGACCGGGCCGACTTCACCGCCGCCGCAGCCAACGAACCATCATCGGCCGTCATGGAGCGGTTGATGACGGAGGTTCCCGCCCGTCGCGCCCGCGCCCTGGCCCTGACGGCGGTGCGCGAAACCTTCGAGGAGACGGGCCTGTTGCTGGCCGCACCCGCGCCGACCGCCTCGGTCGCCGGGCCGTGGCGCGAGTTCCGGGCCGTGGGCGCCCTGCCCGATCTGGCGGCGCTGAACTACATCGCGCGCGCCATTACGCCGCCGGGCCGCACGCGACGGTTCGACGCCCGCTTCTTCATGGCCCCGGCCGAGGCCCTGCTGCACCCGGAACCCACGGTCGGCTCCGGCGAGTTGGACGAGATCGCCTGGCTGGACCTGGACGAGGCCCGCGCCCAGGACCTGCCCGCCATCACCCGTTTCGTGCTGGGCGAGGTCGGCGAACGATTGACGACACCCGACCGGCCCCTGCCCTTCGTGCGCATGGTGCGCCGCCGCCACGTGGTGGAGCGGCTGGGTTAGTCCGCCAGCGGCCGGGTCGTGTCGAACGCGACGCGCAGGCGTCGGTTCGGGCGGCTCAGTTCATAGACGAAGGCACCCCCCGGATGGACCTCGACGGCCCAGACATTGGCGGTCGAGACCGTCGCGTTATTGGCGTTGAACAGGGCGATGGAGTCGGCGTCGACCGGGAATTCCTGGCGTTCGGCCGTCCCGGCCGAGGTCGTGTCGCCGCCATACCAGTGCAGCACATGGGTGTGCCCGTCGTCGGGGTCGCGATGGTCGTGTTTCAGCCGCAAGCCCGTGTCGGTGCGGGTGATGACCCAGGTGCGGCTGCGGTCGTCGCCGACCTGGAAGGGGATGCGAATCTCGATCGGCGAGCAGTCGCGGACGTGCATCACGAGCCGCTGACGACGAAAGTCCGCGTCGGCGGCGTCATCGGTCGTGACCCGCCCCTCGAACCTCTGGCCGCACAGGGCGCTCAGATTGGCGAAGAAGGCGTCGTGCGGCGTGGGTGCGACGGCGGGACCGGTGGCGCAGGCCGACAGGGCCAGGCCGGCCGAGACCGCAAGGGCCGGGGCGATCAGGGTCAGGGTTTTCATGGCGTCAGCCTAACCCGTATCGGCCGTCGGGAAATGCGGCGGCGCGCCCGGTTGACTTCGAGACGCGCCTGAGTATGTTCCGCGCCTCTCATTTCAGCGGCTTTCGCCGTCGCAAAGGTAATTCCGATGGCCAAACCGGCTTCCATCAAGATCCGCCTGAACTCCACGGCTGACACCGGCTTCTTCTACGTCACCAAGAAGAACGCCCGCACGATGACCGAGAAGATGGTCGTCAAGAAGTACGACCCGGTCGCGCGCAAGCACGTCGAGTTCAAGGAAGGCAAGATCAAGTAAGGGTTCAGCCCTGCTGGATTTTAGACGCCCGGCTGGATCAGCCGGGCGTTTTCGATTCCGGCCCCATCCCCTTGTTTCGTCATTCTCCGGCTTAGCCGCGTGGACCGGGGGATGACGAGAGAGAAAGAAGGCGACCCTAGGCCGCCCGCGCGATGACGGCGTTGCGGCCGGAAGCCTTGGCTTCGTAGAGACCTTCGTCGGCGCGCTTGAGCAGGGCCTCGGGCGTGTCGCCCGCCCCCGTGGTGGCGGCGACGCCGATCGAGACGGTGAGATTCAGCAACTCCCTGCCGCCCAGCACCGGGAAGGGCGCGCCCGCCACGTCGCGACGGATGCGTTCGGCCACCCGCGCGGCGTCCTCCAGAGTGGAGCCGGGCATGACGACCACGAACTCCTCGCCGCCCTGCCGGCAGGGCAGGTCGATGGCGCGGACATTGGTGGCCAGGCGCACGGCGAACTCCTGGAGCACCTCGTCGCCCGCATCGTGGCCGAAGCCGTCGTTGACCGCCTTGAAGTGATCAATGTCCAGCGCCAGCAGGGCCACGCCCTCGCCGCCCTGGGCCGTGCGCCCGACCATGGCCTGAAGCTGGCCCGCCATGTAGCGGCGGTTGTGCAGACCCGTCAGGGCGTCGGTGACCGCCATCTCCAGGCTGTAGTCGAGTTTCTCCTTCAGGAAGTCGGTATAGCGCTTGCGCTTGATCTGGGTCCGCACCCGCGCCGCCAGTTCCTCGGCGTCGACCGGCTTGGACAGGATGTCGTTGACTCCCAGTTCCAGCGCCTTGACCAGACGCGGCCGATCCGCCGGATCGACCACCGCCAGGATCGGCAGTTTCCGGGTGGCCCGGTCCGTGCGCGCCCGAGCGATCATCCGCAAACCATCGAAGCTCTCGGCCGCCGTGTTGACGATCATCAGGTCGATGGGGCCCGCCGCGGCCGCCATGGCGGGGTCCGGCGAGGTCTCGAAGGTCGGGCGGTGCTCCTTGACCAGTTGCAGGCCGATCTTCTCGACCTGGCGCGGGTTGTCGTCGACCACCAGGACCCGGCCGCCCGAACCGCGCAGCCGCCCACCGATCTCGGCGTCGACGCCCATGCGACGACCGCTTTCCTCGCGTTCACGCAGCTCGTCCATGACCTGTTTCAGGCGGATCAGCGAGCGGACGCGGGCGAACAGGATCAGGTCGTCCAGCGGCTTGGTGATGAAGTCGTCGGCCCCGGCCTCCAGCCCCCGAATGCGGTCCTCGCGCCCGTCCAGGGCCGTAACCAGGACCACGGGGATATGCCGCGTCGCCGGATCGGCCTTCAACCGGCGGCAGGTCTCGAACCCGTCCATGCCCGGCATCATGACGTCGAGCAGGATGATGTCCGGCTGATCCGCGGCGGCGCGGGCCAGGGCCGTCACGCCGTCACAGGCCGTGACGACGTCATAGTATTCCAGCGTCAGCTTGGCTTCGAGCAGCCTGACGTTCGGTTCGACATCGTCAACGACCAGGATACGCGCACTCACGACCGCCTACCCCAGATGTTTCCGAACGGTGTCGAGGAAATGCATCACCGAGATCGGCTTGGAGATATAGGCTTCGCAGCCCCCCTGGCGGATACGCTCCTCGTCGCCCTTCATGGCGAAGGCGGTGACGGCGACCACAGGGATGTGGCTCAGTTCCTCGTCGTCCTTGAGCCATTTGGTGACTTCCAGACCGCTGATCTCAGGCAGTTGGATGTCCATCAGAATCAGGTCGGGGCGATGCTGACGCGCCAGGGCCAGCGCTTGCAGCCCTTCGCGGGTCTGAAGCGTCTCGTAGCCCTGAGAATCGAGCAGATCATGAAAGAGCTTCATGTTCAGCTCGTTATCCTCGACTATGAGGACCTTCTTGGACATCATCACCCGGACGTTTCGCCTTTCGGAGCGAGGCTTCGCGCCTTCTCGACTGGCAGTGTCGCGCGGCTGTCTTAAGTTGACGTGAAGCCGAGAGAATCCGCGTGAAGGCCATCTGCCGCGACTGTTTCTGGACCGGAGCCGAAGGGCCTACGGACCGGCGCTGTCCGGCGTGCGAGTCCAAGCGGTTGCTGGTTCATGACGAGTTGGACCGACTGTCGATCGCCCACCTGGACTGCGACGCCTTCTACGCCTCGGTCGAGAAGCGCGACCGGCCCGAGTTGCGCGACAGGCCGGTGATCGTGGGCGGCGGCAAGCGCGGCGTGGTCTCTACCGCCTGCTATGTGGCGCGGCTGTATGGGGTCGGCTCGGCCATGCCGATGTTCAAGGCGCTGAAGGCCTGTCCCGACGCCGTGGTGATCAAGCCGTCGTTCGAGAAATACGTCCCCGAGAGCAAGCGCATCTTCGGCATGGTCGGCGAACTGACGCCCTTGGTGCAGACCCTGTCGCTGGACGAGGCCTGGATCGACCTGTCGGGCACCGAACGGTTGAACGGCGGCCCGCCCGCCTTGCAGTTGGCCCGGTTGCAGAAGCGGATCGAGGACGAGACCGGTCTGACCGTCTCCATCGGCCTGGCCCCCAACCGCTTCCTGGCCAAGATGGCGTCCGAAATGGACAAGCCGCGCGGCTTTTCGGTCGTCGGCGCAGCCGAGGCCAAGGCGGTTCTGGCGTCGCGTCCTGTGACCGCCCTGCCCGGCGTCGGACCGGTGTTCGGAAAGACCCTGCGCAGCGACGGATACCGCACCATCGGCGATCTGGCCGTCGCCGATCCGCGCGATCTGGTGAGGGCCTATGGCGATCACGGCCTGCGTCTGTATGACCTGTCGCACGCCCGCGACCACCGCCGGGTCGACCCCGAACACGACAGAAAGGGGATGAGCGCGGAAACCACCTTCAACGAGGACCTGGCCGACCCCGAGGCGCTGGAGGCCGAACTGTGGCCCCTGTGCGAAAAACTGGCGTCCAAGGCCCGGCGCGACGGCGTGGCCAGCCGGGTGATCGTGCTGAAGCTGCGCCGCACCGACTTCAAGATCCTGACCCGCCGCATCACCGCGCCCGAACCGGTGCAAACGGCGCGCGCCCTGTTCGCGGCGGGACGGGCCTTGCTGAAGCCGGAACTGGGCCGCCCCTATCGCCTGATCGGCATCGGCATGGCCGAGGTGCGCGACGCCGAGGACGCGCCCGCCCTGTTCGACACCGTCGAGACCCGCAACCTGAAGGCCGAAACCGCCATCGACCGGCTGCGCGACAGGTTCGGCCGTGACGCCGTCATGGCCGGACGGGCGTTGAAGGACGGCGGACGGGGGGTTAAACCCCGGCCCACACCCAAGGAGCCACCCGAATGAGCATCGCCGCCCGCCTGATCGAACTGGGCATCAGCCTGCCCGAGCCCGCCAAGGCGGTCGCCAACTATGTGCCCTTCGTCCAGAGCGGCGATCTGCTGCACATCTCGGGTCAGCTTTCGAACGACGCCTCGGGCGGGATCAAAGGCACGGTCGGCGCCGATGTGTCGCCGGAGATGGCGCAAGGGGCCGCCCGCATGTGCGGCGTCAACCTGCTGGCTCAGATGTCTGCGGCGCTGGACGGCGATCTGGAGCGAGTGGTGCGGATCGTGAAACTGGGCGGTTTCGTCCAGGCGGCGGGCGACTTCGAGGCCATTCCGGCGGTCATCAACGGCTGTTCGGACCTGATGGTCGAGGTGTTCGGCGACAAGGGCCGCCATGCGCGTTCGGCCGTCGGCGTATATCGCCTGCCGCTGGGCTTCGCCGTCGAGGTGGACGCCATCGTGGAAGTGCGTTGATCCAACCTTTCCGTTCATCCCGGCGAAAGCCGGGACCCAGTCCTTTTAAGGGGCGGGGCGCGTCGAACTGCTGGGCATCCCTAAATTTGCGGGGCGGTTCGCCCAAAGCACCGGGTCCCGGCTTTCGCCGGGATGAGCGGAATTGAGTTTCACAGTTCAGGTCCACAACACGATCGCGGAGATCGGCCGCGCCGACTGGGACGCCTGCGCGGGTCCGACGGGCGATCCCTTCCTGAGCTATGACTTCCTGAACGCCTGCGAGGCCTCGGGCAGCGCCACGCCGCGCCAGGGCTGGGCCGGACGGCACCTGACCGTGCGTGACACGGCGGGCGTCGTCGGCGGCGTCATGCCGCTCTATCTGAAGGGCCACAGCCAGGGCGAATACGTCTTCGACCACGCCTGGGCCGATGCGTTGGAGCGGGCGGGCGGCGCCTATTATCCCAAACTGCTGTCGGCCGTGCCGTTCACGCCGGTGACCGGGCCGCGCCTGCTGGCGGCGACGGACTCGGCGCGCGAAACCCTGCTGGCGGGCGCCGTCGCCCTGACCGAGCGGCTGGGCCTGTCGTCGCTGCACGTCAATTTTCCGACGCGGGGCGAGTGGGAGGCGATGGGCCGGGCCGGGCTGCTGCGACGGCTGGATATGCAGTATGTCTGGAGCAACTCGGACTATGGGTCGTTCGAGGACTTCCTGGCCGCCCTCTCCTCTTCCCGACGCAAGACCATCCGGCGCGAGCGGCGCGAGGCCCAGGCCGGGTTGGACATCCGCATCCTGACTGGAAGCGACATCACCGAGGCCCACTGGGACGCCTTCTTCGCCTTCTACATGGACACCGGGTCGCGCAAATGGGGCCGTCCCTATCTGACGCGCGCCTTCTTCAGCCTGATCGGCGAGACCCTGGCCGACCGCATCGCCCTGGTCATGGCCTTCCGAGGCGGGACGCCGATCGCCGGGGCGCTGAATCTGATCGGGCGCGACGCCCTGTATGGACGGCAATGGGGGACGATCGAGGACGCCCCCTTCCTGCATTTCGAACTCTGCTACTACCAGGCGATCGAATTCGCGATCGAACGCGGCCTGTCGCGCGTCGAGGCGGGCGCCCAGGGCGAGCACAAGATCGCACGCGGCTATCTGCCGACGCCGGTGTACAGCGCCCACGACATCGCCCATCCGGGGCTGAGGGCGGCGGTGGCGGACTATCTGGAGCGCGAACGCCCGGCGGTGGAAGCCGAGATCGCGGCGATGACGGAGGCGCTGAGTCCGTATCGGCAGACTTAATCCGGCCGGACCACCATGCAGGTGACGCGGCGTTCGGCCAGAGCGCGACAGGCGGCGACGGCGGCGTCCTCGGTCAGGCCGGTGAAGCGCGACCGGCGCCACTCGCCCGCCCGCTGGATGTCGCGGCCGGCCTCGGCGAACTGGGTGCGGAAACGACGCGCGACCTCGGTCAGCCAGTCGCGGGCCACCTGTTCGTCACGGAAGGCCCCGACCTGAACGGCCCAGCGTCCGGCGGGCGGCCGGGCGGCTTCACGGCGGTTGGCGTTGCGACGGGTTTGCGCCGATGCGGGCGTTCCGCCGTTCAGGGCGGCGGTCACGTCGCCCGCGGCGCGCGCCTGGGACGGAGCGGGGGTGACGCGCTCGACGGCGGGCGGGGCCGCCGGCAGCGAGGCGTAGGAGACGGCGGCGGTTCCGCCCTGATCCTCGTCCGCATCGTTGGCCGAGGCGTATTGCAGCGCACCGGAGTCCATCCGCGTATCGACGCCGTAGCCGCGCTGTTCGAACACCATCTGGGCCACCGGGATCAACTGGCCGCGCGCGCGCATCTGTTCGACATCGAAGCCGACATCCATCAGCTCGGCCACATGGGTGTTGCGCGAGGCGGTGGTGCGGCCGCCCAGGACCACGGTGATCAGCCGCCGACCGTCCCGCACCGCGGACGCCGCCAGATTGTAGCCCGAGGCGTTGGTGTAGCCGGTCTTCAGCCCGTCATAGCCCAGGGCGTTCAACAGCAGGCCGTTGGTGTTGCGGTACTGGCGGCCGTTGTAGTTCCAGTCATGCAGGCCGAAGAAACGGTAGTATTGCGGATAGTCGCGCATAACCGCGCGCGACAGGACGGCCAGATCGCGGGCCGTGGTGATCTGGCGGCTGTCGGGCAGGCCATTGGCGTTGACATAGCGGGTGTCGGTCATGCCCAGGTCGCGCGCCTTCAACGTCATCATGGCGGCGAAGCGGGCCTCGGACCCGCCGACGTGTTCGGCGATCAGCACCGCCATGTCGTTGGCCGAGCGAATGGCCGTCGCCTTCATGGCGTCTTCCAGGGTGATGGTCTGGCCCGCCCCCAGGCCCAGTTTCGACGGCGGCTGCGAGGCCGCGCGCGGCGAGACAGTCAGCACATCGTCCAGCTTGACCCGCCCCTCGGCCAGGGCCTCGAAGGTCAGATACAGGGTCATGACCTTGGTGAGCGACGCCGGATAGCGGCGGCTGTCGGCGTGCCGCGCGAACAGCACCTCGCCGCTCGCCGCGTCCACGACGATGGCGGCGTATTTCACATTGGGGGCCTGGGCGACCGGAGCCGAGGGCGCGGCCGTCAGCAGCGCAAGAGCGATCAGGGCCAGAAAACCGCGACGGACAAGAGCGAGCATCAGCGGGCGAAAACCTTCGTCATACTGTGGCGCGGCGACGGCCCCCCGGCGCGACGCATGGGAACAATCTATCATGAACTCGCGGGGTTTCACGGTGGTTAACCCCACGTCAACGCGGATTTGACCGCGCGGCGACATTTTTGTGCGATGCACAAAAACCCTTGACCTCAGTTCGCACTTGCACCATATGGGCGACATCCGAGCCGGATTCTTCGGCGCGGGCCTCATCATCACGCGGTTGAAGCCGCGACCGTTCAGGAGACACGACCATGGCCGACGCCGCCGAAACCGTGAAGAAGACCGTCGAAACCGCCACCGCCCAGGTCAAGGCCCAGACCGAGACCGTCAAGGCTCAGGCCGAGAAGATCCAGGCCGCCGGCGCCAAGGCCGCCCGCGACGCCATGGACAAGTCGATCGCCTCGGTCACCGAGCTGAACGCCGAAGGCCAGCGCAACCTGGAAGCCGTGGTCGCCTCGGCCGCCGCCGCCCAGAAGGGCGCCGAAGCCCTGTCGGCCCAGACCGTCGCCTTCGCCAAGAAGTCGTGGGAAGACGGCGTCGCCGCCTCGCAGACCCTGGCCCAGGCCCGTTCGGTCCAGGAGCTGATCGAGCTGCAAACCGGTTTCGCCAAGTCGGCGATGGAAACCTATCTGTCGGAAACCACCAAGCTGACCGAAACCCTGACCGCCTCGGTCAAGGACACCTTCAAGCCGCTGAACGAGCGCGTCGCCGCCTCGGTCGAGCGCTTCCAGGCCGCCCGCTAAGCCTGACTGATTTCAGCAGCCTGCCCGAAGGCCCCGGCGGAAACGCCGGGGCTTTTTGGCTTATTGGCTCGCAAGCCATTCTTGTGCCACATCCAGTGCAGGATCCCGGCCCCGGGCGGCCCTGGCAGCCGTATGGGCCTGGACCAAATCGGGGACGACCCCCGCCCCCTCGATGCGACGCCCTGATTTTCTGAAATAGTCGGCGAACGGAACGGATAGATTGCCGCCATCGGGCAGTACGAAACGCTGCGACGCCAATACGCTTCCAGAACTCTGCGTCCCGAAGAGTCGTGCGCGTTGATTGTCCTGAAGCGCAGCAGCCATAATTTCGGCCGCACTGGTGGTGCGAGGGCCGATGAGAACCGCCAACGGTTTCTCAAACCGCAAAGCGACCTCTCCGGCCGTCATCAAGGACGACTTCTTGCGCGTTCGAAAGATGCCGATTTCGGCGCCGTGCGGGAGTAGCATCGAAACCAGCCGCCACATCTCGCGCAGTTGTCCGCCGGTATTGCGCCGCAAGTCGACCACAGCGCCTGACGTGGCCGCGCTGAACCATGTCCTTGCCCACTCGACCGACCCCACGTCGAATGTATCGAAGCGGACATAGCTGAGATCGACGCCAAGGCGGCGTTGTTCCGTCCGTGCAGGCGGTGCTCCAGTCGTCCATTCGAGCGTCCATACGCGATTTGTCTTTGCGTCGATCAGATCGATTTTTCGCCGGTCTGCGGACAGGACGCTGAACCGACTCTGTCTTACGGTTTGCCCAATACGCAGACCGGCGCGATGTGCAATTCCCGAGGGAGCGACGTCCTCCACGACAAAGGCGGCGCCCGTCCAGGTGAGAACAGCCCCCAGCGCCGCTTCGTCCGCAGCCGTCATGAACAGCGGCGCCTGCCCCTTCTTCTGAACGGGGAGGCGAAAGCGTTGGCCATCGGACAGCATCAGGGGCTTGGGAGGGCGGATGTCGACATGAGACGCACGAAACAGTTCCAGCATTGGAACCAGAACTTCGAGATACAGCGCCGCTTGAGATTGCGCTTTGGCAGCTTTGGGCCGCCATTCGCGCCGGACGGATTTCCAGTCGATCCCTTCCATCGTCGGGTCGAAATACCACTCGTCGATGATCCTCCATACGGTATCGAATACGGAGAGATGGTCGCCGGTCCGACCTGACCAGCAGCCCGACAGACCGATCGCCGCTGCGGCGTGGGCCAGAAAGATTCGCCGTGATCGATGGGTCATGCCGTGACGCCTAATCGCGCCGAAGTTGCGCCTCAAGACCTTCTGGCACGGATCACGCACGGTGTGACTGGACGCATCTACAAATCAGGCCATCATTCCCTATCTGATCCATCGACTTCCCAAGACGGACCACGAATGCCCAAACCCAGGCCCGGCGACCCGGGCGGTTCAGGAACCGCCACCGTCGTCGAAACCAAGCCGAAGCTTCAGAAGCCCTCGCTGTATCGGGTGCTGATCCTGAACGACGACTACACGCCGATGGAATTCGTCGTCTATGTGCTGGAGCGGTTCTTCCAGAAGGACCGCGAGGACGCGACCCGCATCATGCTGCATGTGCATCAGCATGGCGTCGGGGTGTGCGGCGTCTTCACCTATGAGGTGGCCGAAACCAAGGTCGCCCAGGTGGTCGAGACGGCGCGGCGCCACCAGCACCCCCTGCAATGCACGATGGAAAAGGACTGAGAGGAGCCTTCTTATGCCTTCGTTTTCCCGTCCTCTCGAAGAAACCCTGCACCGCGCGGTCCACTATGCGAACACGCGACGGCATGAGTACGCCACCCTGGAGCACCTGCTTCTGGCCCTGGTGGACGACCCCGACGCCTCGGCCGTCATGCGCGCCTGCAACGTCGATCTGACGGCGCTGAAGACGGCGCTGACCCTGTATGTCGACAACGACCTGGCCGCCCTGGCCACGGCCGACGGCGAGGACGCAAAGCCGACCGCCGGCTTCCAGCGCGTGATCCAGCGCGCGGTGATCCACGTTCAGTCCTCGGGTCGCGAGGAGGTGTCGGGCGCGAACGTGCTGGTCGCCATCTTCTCGGAGCGCGAGAGCCACGCCGCCTATTTCCTGCAAGAGCAGGACATGACCCGCTATGACGCGGTCAACTATATCGCCCACGGCATCGCCAAGAAGGCGGGATCGGGCGAGACGCGGCCGGTCCGCGGCGGCCAAAGCCCCGAGGACGCGGAAGAAGCCGCCGCTGTCAAACAGGGCGGAGAGGCCCTGGAAGCCTATTGCGTCGACCTCAACGAGAAATCGCGTCAGGGCAAGGTCGACCCCCTGATCGGCCGCATGGCGGAAGTCGAGCGCTCGATCCAGATCCTGTGCCGCCGCACCAAGAACAACCCCCTGTTGGTCGGCGAACCCGGCGTCGGCAAGACCGCCATCGCCGAGGGCCTGGCGCGCAAGATCGTCAACGGCGAGGTGCCCGACGTTCTCAGGGACGCCACCATCTATTCGCTGGACATGGGCGCCCTGTTGGCCGGAACCCGCTATCGCGGCGACTTCGAGGAGCGGCTGAAACAGGTCGTCAAGGAGTTGGAGAGCCACGACAACGCCATCCTGTTCATCGACGAAATCCACACGGTGATCGGCGCGGGCGCCACCTCGGGCGGGGCCATGGACGCCTCCAACCTGCTGAAGCCGGCGCTGGCGTCGGGCACGCTGCGCTGCATGGGTTCGACGACCTACAAGGAATACCGCCAGCATTTCGAGAAGGACCGCGCCCTGGTCCGCCGGTTCCAGAAGATCGACGTCAACGAGCCGACGGTCGAGGATACGATCAAGATCCTGAAGGGGCTGAAAACCTATTACGAACAGCACCATAAGTTGCGATACACCGAGGCGGCGGTGCGCACGGCGGTCGAGCTGTCGGCCCGCTACATGACCGACCGCAAACTGCCCGACAAGGCGATCGACGTCATCGACGAGGCCGGGGCGTCGCAGATGCTGCTGCCGGAATCCAAACGCAAGAAGGTCATCGGCCAGAAAGAGGTCGAGGCCGTCATCGCCAAGATGGCCCGCATCCCGGCCAAGTCGGTGTCCAAGTCCGACACGGAATCCCTGCGCGACCTGGAGCGCGATCTGAAGCGCGTCGTCTTCGGCCAGGAGGGCGCCATCGAACAGGTGTCGGCCTCGATGAAGCTGGCGCGGGCCGGTCTGCGCGACGTGAACAAGCCGATCGGCTGCTTCCTGTTCTCGGGTCCGACCGGCGTCGGCAAGACCGAGGTCGCCAAGCAACTGGCGTCGACGCTGGGCATCGAGATGCAGCGTTTCGATATGTCGGAATACATGGAGCGGCATACCGTCAGCCGTCTGATCGGCGCGCCTCCGGGCTATGTCGGCCATGACCAGGGCGGGCTTCTGACCGACGCCGTCGACCAGCACCCGCATTCGGTGGTCCTGCTGGACGAGATCGAAAAGGCCCACCCCGACGTCTACAACATCCTGTTGCAGGTGATGGACAACGGCATGCTGACCGACGCCGTCGGCAAAAAGGTCGACTTCAGGAACGTGATCCTGATCATGACCACCAACGCCGGGGCCGCCGACAACGCCCGCGCCGCCATCGGCTTCGGCCGCGGCAAGGTGGAGGGCGAGGACGAAAAGGCCATCCAGCGCCTGTTCGCGCCGGAATTCCGCAATCGCCTGGACGCCATCGTCGCCTTCAAGGCTCTGGACGCCGAAACCATCAAGTCGGTGGTGACCAAGTTCGTGCTGCAATTGGAAGCCCAGTTGGCGGATCGTAACATCACCATCGAACTGACCGACGAGGCGGCCGACTGGCTGGCCAAGAACGGCTTCGACGAACTGTACGGCGCGCGCCCCCTGGCCCGGGTCATCCAGGACGCGATCAAGCGGCCGCTGGCCGACGAGATCCTGTTCGGACGCCTGGTGCGCGGCGGCCATGTGAAGGTCGAACTGAAGGACGGCAAGATCGCCTTCGACATCGGCGGCTCGACCGGCGCAGAGACGCGCGAGACGGAGGACGAGACGGCGGAATGAGTCCTGCTTCCCAACTCCGCTTGATCGCGCTTTCGCTCGCCCTAGGCGCGCATCAGTGATTTGATCAGCATCGGAGCTGCATGTACGAGCCCCTGCCGCTGGCCTGTTGTTGTCGCTGACGGCGGGTGCCGCCGCAGCGAGCCTATGCGGGGCATCTTGCGAGGCCGAGTTCTTTCAGTTTCTCATCGACGACCTTGCTGTCGGTCGAAAGCCACCTATGGCCGTTCGTGACATCGGCGATGAAGGGCAGGCTCCCCGACTGCTCTTGCCCGGCCCAAGTCACCGAGCCGCAGGCCATCCGCTTCGGCGCGGAAGAAAGCATGGAAATCCTGTAATTTTCGATCTTTGCGCCAGCCGGTATCTGCTCCTGCATGCGAGCGTCAATCCACATACTCGCCTGGATCACTTCATGTCGGGTCCGCGCAGGAGGCGCATAAGTGAAGGCCGCCGAACTTTCAGGCGTGGGCATGGACAATCGGGGCTCGCAACCTCCGCAAGCGGCGAGCAGGGACAAAACGATCCATCTCATCGGCGATCTCCGACTTAATCGTAGTGAGTTTTCCAGACCACTCCAACTCTCCGCGAAAACTTGGCTAGAAACCTTAGCCATGCACTCTACTCATGATTGTAGAGGGAAGCCAGGCCCGATCCGGGAGAAATCGCTGTTTCCCTTTACTGGTCTCAGACTTATAATCCGGTGACAGACATAGTGAGCAGTGGGCCGATCATAATCACTGAAGACAATGGCGGCCTAACGGTTTGGGATACCGTCATAATGAATGACGGCACGTGGTGGGCTGATTTTGACGGCGACACTTTTTTCGATATGGGCTCAACTACAACAACATGACGTTCTTTGATGGGTATGAATGGCGATCTTTGTCTCCTGATCCGGCCCCTCCCGCAGACGAAGAACAGCCCGGTAAAAGCTCGGCCATGAGCGGCTGGAATAACAACCCGACCCTCTCCGACTTGAATAGTTACGATCTGTTGCAAGACTACTTCCTGTAGATGGACGGCCTGATTTGGCTCGTTGAAAATAAATAAATAACTCCAGAGGCGCACCACCGAGTCCTGGAGTTATTTTAGTGAATACACCTACAGAACTTCACGCCGAGGCCCGCAAGATTGCCGTCCAAGCGCATGAACTGCTGAACAGCATCACCGCTGAGAACCGTTCCGACGAGGAAGCTGAGTTCGACCGCATGATGGCCGACGCGGACGCCTATGAGTCCCGTTCCGCCTGTATTGACTCGGATCGACCGGTGGTCAGGACGACCGCTACGGCGACGGCGAGGTTCGGCCGCAGCCAGCAGGGCTTTCAGCCGGCCTGCGATTCGGCGCTCGCTTCCGACACTTGCCACCACGGCCGACTAAGGTTTTCTTCCACAATGCCGTTGGAGGAAGCCCTGTGACCGCCGTGCTGACCGAACGCCAGAAGAAGTGGTTCGCCACCGTTCAGGCCAATTTCGAGAAGAACACCGGCAAGCCTCTGGCGGCCTGGGTCGAGATCATGAAGACCTGCCCCGAGACTGCGCCGCGCGCCCAGGCCGCCTGGCTGAAGGCGGAATATGGCATCGGTCAGAACCATGCGGCGCATATTCTGGATGCCTGTTCGCCCAAGGACGGCATGGGCTGGGACGAGCCGGAAGCCCTGCGCGCCGCCTTGTGGAAGGACCCGGCGTCGCTGGCGATCCTGGAGGCCGTCGAGCGGATCGCGGCGGCTGACGCCACGGTCATCTCGGGCCAGCGCAAGGGTTACACCAGTTTCTCGCGGGCCGTGCAGTTCGCGGCGACGCGGCCATTGAAAGGCGGACGCGCCTTGCTGGGGCTGAAGCTGGAAGCCGACGCCTCGCCTCGCCTGTCGCCCTCCGTGCGCAAAGAGAGCTGGTCCGAACGACTGGCCGCTATCATCGAACTGGACGGGCCGGATCAGGTCGACGCCGAGATCGCCCGCCTGTTCGCCCTGGCGGCGGAGCACGGCTGAGGGCCGCACCGCCGCCTGCGCATTGTTCCGGGCCTTTCGACGGCTTATCTTGGCGTCATGAGTATGCGTTGGACCCCCGACAGTTGGCGTAACAAACCCGTGGTGCAGATGCCCACGGACTATCCCGACGCGAGCGCCCTGGGCCGGGTGGAGGACGAACTGCGCGCCATGCCGCCGCTGGTCTTCGCCGGCGAAGCCCGCAAGCTGACCGAACGACTGGCCCAGGTCGAGGCGGGCGAGGCCTTCCTGCTGCAAGGCGGCGACTGCGCCGAGAGCTTCAAGGAGTTCTCGACCGACAATATCCGCGACGCCTTCCGCCTGATCTTGCAGATGGCCGTGGTCCTGACCTTCGCGGGGCGCAAGCCGGTGGTGAAGGTCGGCCGCATCGCCGGTCAGTTCGCCAAGCCGCGCTCGTCTTCGCTGGAGACCGTGGATGATCGGACCCTGCCCAGCTATCGCGGCGACATCATCAACGGCATGGCCTTCACGGCCGAGGACCGGCTGCCCGATCCGCAGCGGCTGCTGAAGGCCTATAACCAGTCGGCGGCCACGCTGAACCTGCTGCGCGGCTACGCCAGCGGCGGCTACGCCGACCTGTACAACATCCACCGCTGGACCCTGGGCTTTGCGGCCGACAACGCCTATGGCGCCAAATACCGCGACCTGGCCGACAAGATCGGCGAGGCTCTGGCCTTCATGGAGGCGGTGGGGGTGACCCCCGCGACCCATCCCGACCTGGCGCGCGTCGAGGTGTTCACCAGCCATGAGGCCCTGCTGCTGAACATGGAAAGCGCCCTGACGCGCCTGGACGGCGCCACTGGCGAGTGGTTCGACACCTCGGCCCATATGCTGTGGGTCGGCGAACGCACCCGCCAGTTGGACGGCGCCCATGTCGAGTTCATGCGCGGGATCAAGAACCCCATCGGCCTGAAATGCGGCCCGACGCTGGAGCCGGATGAGCTGCTGCGTCTGATCGATGTCTTGAACCCGGACAACACCCCCGGCCGCCTGACCCTGATCGGCCGTTTCGGCGCCGACAAGGTCGGCGATCGCCTGCCCGCCCTGATGACGGCGGCCAAGGCCCACGGCAAGCGGGTGATCTGGTCGATCGACCCGATGCACGGCAATACGCTGAAGGCGGCCAACGGCTATAAGACGCGGCCGTTCGACCGCATCCTGGCCGAGGTGCGCAGCTTCATCGACGTGGCCGAGGCCGAGGGCGTGCACCCCGGCGGCGTGCACCTGGAGATGACCGGCCAGAACGTCACCGAATGTCTGGGCGGCGCCCAGGCGCTGACCGAGGACGACCTGTCCAGCCGCTATCACACCCATTGCGACCCGCGCCTGAACGCCGACCAGGCGCTGGAACTGGCCTTCCTGGTCGCCGAGCGATTGAAGTCGGGCCGCCAGGATCGTTCAGCCGCAGCCTGACCGCTATCGACAGCACGTCCTCCGAGTCCATACTGGCCTGCGTCAGACCGGAGGCTCGCATGACCCATGTCGACAGCGTCGCGGACGGCAAGTCCCCGCCCCTGGCCGCCGGGCGCGTGGCCTATCAGGGCGCGCTGGGCGCGTTCAGCCATGAAGCCTGCCTCAATCTGCGGCCGTGGGACACGCCGGTCGGCTTTCCGACCTTCGAGGCGGCGATCGAGGCCATGACCTCGGGCGACTGCGGCTGCGCCCTGATCCCGGTCGAGAACTCCTACATCGGTCGGGTCGAACCGGCGGCCAGCCTGGTCGAAGCGCTGGATCTGGACCCCATCGCCGAGGTCTGGCGGCCGATCCGCCTGGCCCTGATGGCCACGCCCGGCGCGCGTCTGGCCGACATCAAGACCGCCGAAAGCCACCCCGCCGCCCTGGGCCAGTGCGCGCATACGTTGAAGGCCATGGGGATCGCGCCGGTCGAGGCCTTCGATACCGCCGGCGCCGCCCAGATCGTGGCCGAGGCGGGCGATCCGACCCGCGCGGCGGTGGCCCCCATATCGGCCGCCGACGCCTATGGTCTGTCGATTTTGCGCAACGATCTTCAGGATTCTGCCGATAATCGGACGCGATTTGTCCTGTTGAGCGTCACACCGGCTTGACGCCGCACGATCCTTGCGCGATCCGCGTAGGGTGGATCGACCAAGATCCCGACGGAACCGGACCCATGTCCTCGCTGCGCGCCACTGCTGAACTGATGACCCGCTCGCGCGCGGCCGCCCTCTATTTCGGCTTCTACGGCTTTCGATACGCCGGCTGAGGCGTCGGGCACGACACGCTCCCGACAGTCTCGCCGGCGACCGCTCCTGAAGAGCGGCCCTTCATCCGTATCGAAATTCCGTTTCCCCGAAAGTCGCCTTCCATGTCCAAGTCCAACGTCCAGCAAGTCTGGCCCGCCGACATCACCCCCGAGCAGATGGCCCTGGCCGCCCTACGCCACGAGATCGATCTGGTCGACGAACAGATGCTGGCCCTGTTCGAGCAACGCCTGCGCCTGGCCGACCGCGTCGGCAAGGCCAAGGACGCCCCCACCGGCCCACACACCAAGCTGCGCCCCGACCGCGAGCAGACGGTTCTGAACCGCATGATAGCTCGTTGCACACCCGACAATTTCGAGGCGGTCGAACATCTGTGGCGCGAGATCGTCGGCTGGGGTCTGGCCCGTCAGGGCCGCCAGAAGGTTCAGGTCTGGGCCCCGGTCGACCCCGCCCGCGCCTTCGACGGCGCCCGCCAGCGTTTCGGCGCGGCCGCCGAAATCCGCACCGCCCACACGCCTGAAGCCGCCCTCGCCTTCGCCGCGCAGGAAGGCGGCGTGGCCGTGCTGGCCGTCAACTCAGGGGACCCTTGGTGGATCGGCCTGCGCCGCGACTGGGACAGTCTGACGGTCTTCGACGGCTTCGGCGGCGAGACGCCGACGGCGCTGGCGGTGGCCAAGATCGACCCCGCCGCCCTGCCGAAGGGCCGCCGGGTGGTAGTGAGCGCCGGGGGCGACGCCGGCGATGGCGCGGGCGCGCGTCGCTGGGGTCTGGCGACGCACCACGGCTGGTCCCTTCACCTGACCGACGCTGTTCTCCCGCTGGGCGAACCGCACGGCTGCGTCGGGGCGATCGGCTAGGCGGATCAGCGAAGGGGAAAACGTGAGCATGGGCGAGCAAGGGCGTGGGCGCGGCTCATCGCTCACCCCGTGCTCACTCGTCCCTAATCTCCCGCCACTGCGAGATTATCGATCAGCCGCGTCTTGCCGATCCAGGCGGCGGCGAGGATGCGCGCCGGGGCGTCGACCGTCCCGGCGAAGGCCGCAAGGTCATCGGCGCGGCGGATGGCGACATAGTCGATGCGGTCGAACCCGGCCTTCAGCAGGGCGGCGTGAGCGTCCTTCTCGACCGCCGCCAGCGGTCGACCCGAGGCCGCCTGCGCTCCCGCCTCGGCCAGCACGCCGTTCAGGCGACGGGCGATCTCGAGTTGGGCCGGGTCGAGGTAGGCGTTGCGGCTGGACAGGGCCAGACCATGCGCGTCGCGGGCGGTGGGCGAGCCGACGATCTCGGTCGGGATGTCCAGGTCGCGGGCCAGGCGGCGCACGACCATCAGTTGCTGATAGTCCTTCTCGCCGAAGACGGCGACGTCGGCCTGGACCTGGTTCAGCAGCTTGGCCACCACCACCGCCACGCCGCCGAAGAAATGCGGGCGGAAGTCGGTCTCCAGCCCCTGCGATGGACCGCCGACCTCGACGCGGGTGGAAAAGCCTTCGGGATACATTTCAGCCGCGCTCGGCGCCCACATCAGGCGGCACCCAGCCTGGGCCAGCAGCTCGGCGTCGCGGGCTTCTTGCCGGGGATAGGTCCCCAGATCCTCGTGCGCGGCGAACTGGGTCGGATTGACGAAGACGCTGGTCACGACCCGGTCTGTGCGCCGCAACGCCTCGGCGACCAAACCCAGATGCCCGGCGTGCAGCGCGCCCATGGTCGGCACGAAGCCGACGGTCAGTCCCCCCTTGCGCCAGTCGCGCACGACCACGCGCAGATCGGCGACGGTGCGGACGACGGGAAGCGGTTGGTCGTCGGACATGGTGAAGCGATTAACCTTGGGCCTTAAGTCTGTTCTTCAACGGGACCTCAAAGCCTGCCCGCTAGGGTCGGCTTATGGCCCTGTCCGTGTCCCGTCCAGCCCTCGCTTCCATGCTCGCCTTGGCGCTCGGCGCCTGCAGCGGCATCGAGAACGATCCCGACCGTTTCGAGTCCATGGCCCGCGCCGTCGCGGCCATAGACGTGCCGATGACCCCCGTGTCGCGCGACGCGCCCTCGGTCCCGGCCCTGGCGACCGCCGCCCAGTCGGGCCTGCGCCCGGCCTTGCAGGTGCAGGTCATGGACCCGCACGACCTGTGGGACGCTCGCGACGGCGGCGTCGAAAACGCCGTGCGCCAGGCCGTGGTCCGCACCGCCGTGGACGCTGCGCCCGTGGTGACCCAGGCGGTCGTGCGCCGGGCGTCGGAGCGGGCCGGACTGCGCCCCGCCCTGGCGTCGGGCGCCTCTGCTTCAGCCGTGATCCAACTGGGCGCATTCTCGTCCGAAGCCGCCGCCCGCGCGGCCTGGGCCGAGATCGGCAAGGGCGGCGCCCTGTCGGGTCTGTCGCCCCGTTTCGAGGCGGTCGAGGTCAATGGCAAGCGCCTGACCCGTCTCAAGGTCGGTCCCATTCCGGCCGACGCCGCCGCCGGCCTGTGCCGCGCCGCGCGCGTGTCCGATCCCTGGTGCCGTCGCGGGGCGTGACCCCGGTCCATCCACAAGCGCGACGTTAACCCCTCGTTGACCTTCGTCCGGCGCGGCCCGATTCTGGGAAACCAGGACCGACGCGGGGTGAGTCGCGCGTCGGCCGTCACACACGGGTTCATCGCGTATGTCGCAGCCGTTGGTCGTCGTCGTCGGCAATGAAAAAGGCGGGGCGGGCAAGTCCACCCTGGCCATCCATATCGTCACGGGCCTGCTGCACGCGGGCAAGCGGGTCGCCATCATCGACCTGGATCTGCGGCAACGGTCGATGGCGCGCTTCTTCGCCAACCGCCAGTCCTGGGCCGAGGCCAACGGCCATGTCCTGCCCATGCCGAGCGAGCCGGACATGGGCGACGGCAAGGCCCTGGCCCGCGCCGACGAAGCCGAACAACTGGCCCGGTTCGAGACCGCCTTCGCCGAGGCGAAGTCCACGGCCGACATCATCCTGATCGACACGCCTGGCGGCGACACCGGCCTGTCGCGCGCGGCCCACGCCCGCGCCGACCAGATCGTCACCCCGATGAACGACAGTTTCGTGGACTTCGATCTGCTGGGTCAGGTCGATCCGGTCACGCTGGAGCTTCAGAAACCCTCCATCTATTCCGAGAGCGTCTGGGAGGCGCGCAAGCACCGCGCGATCACCCAGGGGCGCAACGCCGCCATCGACTGGGTCGTGCTGACCAACCGCCTGGCCGTGGCCGAGGCGCGCAACCGCCGACGTCTGCAAGAGCGGATGGAAAAGCTGGCCAAACGGGTCGGCTTCCGCGTCGGGCCGGGCCTGCGCGACCGGGTCATCTATCGCGAACTGTTCCCCTTCGGCCTGACGGTCGCCGACCTGTCGAACGAGGTGCGGCCGGTGGCGGTGTCGCTGGCCCACGTCGCGGCGCGCCAGGAGTTGCGCAACCTGATGCAGGCCCTGGGCCTGAACGAGGCCCTGACTCCGTTGGACGCGGCGGCGTGAGTTGGGTCTGATCTGGCTGGCGCTGGGCGGAATCGCCCTTTGGGCCTTGATCCGGCTGGGTCGCCAGACCGAAGGTCCGCGCCGGGGCCATTGGCGGGTCGCCGCGACCCTGGTCGCAGCCGTCTGCATCGCCGGGGCGGTTCTAGCCTTTTCCAAGGGCGGCTGGCTGATCGGGGCTGGCCTGTCGATCGCGGGTCTGTGGCTGACCCTGGCGTCGCGCCAGAGACGCGCGCCCCCGTCCGGCCGTCCCGAGATGTCCGAAGCCGAAGCCTGCGCGGTCCTGGGCGTCGCGCCGGGCGCCGACAAGGCCGCGATCAACGCCGCCTGGCGACGCCTGATGACCCGCGCCCATCCCGATCAAGGCGGCACCGAGGGACTGGCGTCACGCCTGAACGCCGCGCGAGACCGGCTGTTGCGGGGTTAACCCGCCGAGACGTGCCCCGACGCCTGCTTCTCCTTCAGGGTCACCAGTTCCTCGGCCATGGTCGGATGAACGGCGCAGGTGGCGTCCCACTGGGCCTTGGTCAGGCCCGCCTTTACGGCGATGGCGGCCAGTTGAATCATCTCGGGCGCCTCTGGCCCGACGATGTGAACGCCGACCACCTTTTGACTGGTCGCATCGACGACCAGCTTCATCAACACCCGCTCGTCCGAACCGGTGAAGGCGTATTTCATGGGCCGGAATCGGGTGACATAGACATCGACCGCGCCCGGACAGCTATGGCGCGCCTCGCTCTCGGTCAGGCCGACGACGCCCACGGGCGGTTGGCTGAAGACGGCGGTGGCCACGGCCTCGTAGTCGAACGCCTGCGGACGGTCGCGATAGACGGTCTCGTGGAAGGCCACGGCCTCGCGGATGGCGACGGGGGTCAGGTTCATCCGGTCGGTGACGTCGCCGATGGCCCAGATGTTGTCGGCCGTGGTCTTGGACAAGCCGTCGACCTTGACCGCCCCGCTGTCGTTCAGCTCCACTCCCGCCGCTTCCAGCCCCAGGTCCTGGACATAGGGGATACGGCCGGTGGCGAACATGATCACGTCCGTTTCGATGACATGGCCGTTCTTCAGCCGGCTGATCAGGCCGGTTTCGGTCTTTTCGATCGCCTCGTGCTGGCACCCTAGGACGACCTTGACGCCGCGCTTCTCGATCTCGCCCGTCAGGTGGGCGCGCACGTCGTCGTCAAAGCCGCGCAGGATGTTCGGACCGCGGTGGACCAGGGTCGTCTCGACCCCCAGACCGGCGAAAATGCCCGCGAACTCCACTGCGATATAGCCGCCGCCCGCGATCAGGATGCGCTTGGGCAGCTCCGGCAGATGAAACGCCTCTTCGGAGGTGATGGCGTGTTCGACGCCCGGCAGGGCCTCCGGCTTCCACGGGCGGCCGCCGGTGGCGATCAGTATCTTGTCGGCGGTGATGGTCCGGTCCCGGCTTCCATCCTTGTTGAGGATCTCGACCGTATGGGCGTCCTTCAGCACGGCGCGGCCGTGCACCAGATCGACCCCCGCCTTGCCCAGGTTGGCGGCGTAGATCCCCGACAGGCGCGCGATCTCGACATCCTTGGTCTGGATGAATTTGGGCCAGTCGAACCGGGTCCCCTCGAACGACCAGCCATAGCCTTCGGCGATCTCGATGGCGTGGCTGACTTCCGACGCCATGACCATGAATTTCTTGGGCACACAGCCGCGGATTACACAGGTGCCGCCGACCCGGAACTCTTCGGCGATGGCCACCGTCTTGCCGCCCAGCGCCGTCAGCCGCGCCGCCCGCACCCCGCCCGAACCAGCGCCGATGACAAAGAGGTCGTAGTCGTAGGTTTCGCTCATCTATCCGCTCATCCCGGCGATAGCCGGGACCCGTTGCTTTGGGCGATCGGTCGCGTCGATCAGGAAAGGCCGGTCATCCCACGCACCCTGCCTCGCGAAAGGACCGGGTCCCGGCTATCGCCGGGATGAGCGGACTGTGGTTACGGAAGTAGGATGTTCACGTCTGAATCCAAGCCGATGATCGCCTCATCCGCCAGACCGAGAAACAGGCCATGCTCGACCACGCCGGTGACCAGCTTCAGGTCGTCGGCCAGCCGCACCGGATCATGGATGGCGCCGCAACGGGCGTCGTAGATCAGATTGCCGCCGTCGGTGCGGACCAATCCGCGTTCGGCCTGACGCACGCGGGCGGGCATGGCGATGTCGTGATCGGTCAGCACGTCTAGGATGCGGTTGGCCGTGGTCTTGTGGCCGAAGGCGACGACCTCGATCGGCAGCGGGAAGGCGCCCAAAACGGGCACGACCTTGGCGGCATCGGCGATGACGATGCAGCGGGCAGAGGCTTCCCACACCAGTTTCTCGCGCAGCAGGGCCGCGCCGCCGCCCTTGATCAAGGCCAGACCCGGCCCGACCTCGTCGGCCCCGTCGACGGTCAGATCGATGCGCGGCGTGTCCTCCAGTGTCGACAGGGGCAGGCCCAGTTCACGCGCCAGTTCAGCGGTGGCTTCGGAGGTCGGCACGCAGCGCAAGCCGGTCAGATTGCGCGCCGCCAGCGCCTTGACGAACCAGGCGGCGGTCGATCCGGTGCCCAGGCCGACGATCATGCCGGATTCGACACGGAGGGCGGCGGCCTCGCCGGCCAGTCTTTTCTGAATGTCGGCGGTCATGATCCCCTCCTTGCGCGGTCGCTCTCCCAATGGAAGAGGGATTATGTCTTCGCCGCCTTCTTCGCGCGCATGGTTTCCATGAAGCGCCTGGCCCAGCCTGGCTTGGCGCTCTGCCGAGCGCGCCCGAGAGCCAGATCGCCGGGAGCGACATCGCGGGTGATCACCGAGCCGGAACCGACCATGGCGCCCTCCCCGATAGCCACCGGGGCGACCAGCGAACTGTTGGAGCCGACGAAGGCCCCCTGCCCCACCGTGGTTCGGTGTTTGAAGACGCCGTCATAGTTGCAGAAGATGGTTCCGGCGCCGATGTTGGCGCCCGCCCCCACCGTTGCGTCGCCCAGGTAGGCCAGGTGGTTGGCCTTGGCGCCCTGGGCCATGGCCACGTTCTTCACCTCGACGAAATTGCCGATCTTGACCCCCTCGGCCAGGTCGGCGCCGGGGCGCAGGCGGGCATAGGGACCGACCTCGGCCCTGGGACCGACACGGGCGCCCTCCAGATGGCTGAAGGCCCGGATGCGCGCGCCCGAGGCCACGGTCACGCCGGGACCGAAGACGACATGGGGTTCGACGGTGGCCCCGCCCTCGATCTGGGTGTCCCAGGCGAACCAGACGGTGTCGGGCGCGGGCATGGCGACGCCCCGATCCATGGCCGTCTCGCGCTGAACCTTCTGGAACAGGGCCTCGGCCTGGGCCAGTTCGCCCTGGGCGTTGACGCCCATCACCGCATCCTCGTCGGCGAAGACGGCGCGGGTCGGAATATCGCGATTGCGGGCCAGTTCGACCACGTCGGTCAGATAATATTCGCCCTTGGCGTTGTCGTTGCGCACCCGGGCCAACAGGTCGAACAGCAGGTCGGCGGGCGCGGCCATGACGCCGGAGTTGCAGGTCGTGATCTTCAACTGATCGGGCGTGGCCTCATTCTGTTCGACAATGGCCTCCAGCCCGCCATCCGCGTCGATCAGCAGACGGCCGTAACCGGTCGGATCGCGCGCCTCGAAACCGACCACCGTGACGCCGAGCGCCCCGAAGGCTGGCGCGATATCGCTCGCCTTCAGCAGCGGCACGTCGCCATAGGTGACGACCACCTGGCCCACGAAACCCGACAACGCCGCCTTGGCCGCCAGCACGGCATGGCCGGTGCCCAGCGGCGGGTCCTGAACCGCCACGGCGGCGGCGCCCAGCCGCGCCTCGACATGGGCGCGAACCTGGGGCGAGTGGTTTCCGACCACCACCACGATCCGCTCGCAGCCCAGCCCCTGGGCCGCGTCGATAGCGTGATCCAGCATGGCGCGGCCTCCGACGGGATGCAGCACCTTGGGCAGGGGCGACTTCATGCGCGTGCCTTGTCCGGCGGCGAGGATGATGGCGGCGCGTGCCTGGGTGGTCATGAATCGGTCCAGCGGCTAGGGCGGTCGGCGTGGTCTAACCCATCGGGCGGCCCGAAGGGAGACGAGGATGATCGAACGCGACCTGGAAGGCTGGACCCTGGCCTTCGATCTGGACGGCACCCTGGTCGAAACCCATCGGGATCTGGTCGGGACGCTGAACCGAATGCTGGCTCTGAAGGGTCTGCCCGAAGTTCCGATGGAGGGCGCGCGCGACCTGATCGGCGGCGGGGCGCGGGCCTTGCTGACCCACGGGTTCGCCCTGGCGGGCGCACCGCCCGAACAGGCGAACGACCCGGCGCTGTATGACGCCTTCATCGCCGACTACATCGACCACATCGCCGACCATTCCCAGCCGTTCGAAGGCTGCATCGAGACTCTGGACCGGCTGGCGGCGCGGGGGGCGACGCTGGTGGTCGTGACCAACAAGCGCAGCGACCTGTCGGAGTTGCTGCTGGACCGGCTGGACTTGATGCACCGGTTCGCCGCCGTGGTCGGTCCCGACAGGGTCAGCGCCAAGAAACCCAGCGGCGCCCATCTGATCGAGGCGGTGCGTCTGGTCGGCGGCGATCCGGCGCGCGCCATCATGATCGGCGACGCCCAGCCCGACATCGGCTGCGCCCGCGACGCCGGTCTGCCGGTGATCGGGGTGACCTTCGGCTATACGCCCACGCCGATCGAAGACTTGCTGCCCGACGTCATCGTCGACGCCTTCGTCGACATCGAGGAGGCCGTCGACATGATCGTGATCGATCACTATGTGGCGCGCGCCTTGTCGGGGGTCTGAACGATGGCGGCGCCAGGGCTTGCGCCCGTCAAGGTGCCGGGCTATGTCCGCGCCTCCCCGACCTGATGGATGCGTAGCTCAGCGGGAGAGCACCTCGTTCACACCGAGGGGGTCACAGGTTCAATCCCTGTCGCATCCACCATTTTTCCTGAACAAAAACATACCTCTGGCGGAGAACCACCCTCCGCATACGGATGATTTTTTGGCCAAAATCGAGTTAGTGGGGCAGTAGTGGGGCAGTCGCCGCGCAAAACTACCGCCCGAAACGAGACAAAGCGCCCTGAAAAGCATTGATTGGAACCGAGACCGGGGCTGATTCGACCCCGCTCGGCCGCGGCCTTTTGCAGGGCGTTTCATCCAAATCCGTCTCCCGGCCTCAATCCACCGCGACCCGTTATCGAAAGAGCTCCCATGGCGTTGATCCCGGACCATCCCAACGACGCCGGAACCTGGACCCGCCTGGAGGGTCGGGAGGGGTTCGCGCTTTGGCGTCGCGAGCGTCTGACGTTGGCGCCTGTCACGATGTACTATGTCGTCGCGCCGCCCCGGCAGAGCGAGATTCTCTACGACGAAGCCAAGGCCCGCCTTCGCTTCAACGAACTCGCTGGCGTTTCCGGCCGAGAGACAGCCCTTTAAGGAAGGCTTCGCAGACGCGCGATCCGCCGGCGGTTCCGGCGGATCGCTCCAGACCGTCAGCCCTGGGCGGCGGCAAATGGATTGGCGAAGACCCGGCGCGCGATGAAGATGCCCGTAATAGCCACGCCTGGAAATCTGCGCGACAGGATCGTGTGGGCCGCCCGAAAATGGGTGCCGGCCGTCAGGACGTCGTCCAGAATTCCGATCTGGCCGAAGGGCGCGACGGCAAGGGACTTGTCAATCTCGTAGGCTCCCAGGAGATCCTCGACCGTGTTTCGAACGCTGCCCGCTTCATGAGAAGCGGTCATGGACCGGGTTTGGCGGATGAGCCGGCGAACATCAGCGGCGGGCTGGATCGCCGCTGCCATGTCGAACATACGGTCGTCGTAAGCCGGGTCGCCCACCATTTTCGAGGGCGGGACGGGGACGATGACGGACTGCCGGATCCAGTCGTGGTTCAGCGCCTTTCCGAGCGCGCCGGCGCACTTCCCGATCGCTTCCCGCTTGTAGCCAAGCTCGGCCGCTGATGCCGTGGGCTTCTTCTTGAGATTGGAAATCAGGGAGTTCGCCTTGCTGTACGAATAGCCCTGCCCTGACGTGAACTCGAGGAGGTACAGGCAGGCGTCCGCCGGCGTCAGGTGGTAGTGATCGCCGCGGTTGCTGTCATCGATCTGCCTGAAGCGGATCGTCATGCAAGGGCGTTCCAGATGTCATCCATCGAGCGAACGCGAATGGCGCCCAGGTCGGCGAACCTCCGGGGCCACGTCAGCTTCAGCGACGGGTCGAAACAGCTGTCGAGGATGAAAAGCTTGCGGCCCTGGTGAAGGGCGGCCCGTGCCTGAGTGAGGGTCCCGGACGTGTCGCTCGCCTCCACGATAACGGTGCCCTCGGTGAGAGCGCTCATCGTCACATTTCGCTCGGGGAAGAACAGGCGATTCTGCTGGGGCCCCTGTTTGCCGTAGCGCAACAGCGGCACCTGCGAGATCAGCAGATGATCCGTGGCGATCTGGTCCTGAAGGTCCCTGTTGGCTTTCGGATAGTACTGTCCAAGCGGTGTTCCGATGACGGCGATAGTGCGGCCACCGCATCCCAAGGCGGCGGTGTGCGCCGCGCGGTCGATACCCTCTGCCAGCCCGGACACGACGGTGAACCCACGCTCAACCAGGCCTTTGGCGATCTGGGCTGCACGTTGGGTGCCCTGCTCTGTAGCCTTCCGCGCCCCTACGACCGCAATGGAGCGGGTCTCGGTGAGCTCCCATGCCCCCTGGTAGTAGAGGACTTCGATCGGGTGGCGCGCGTCGCGAAGCCGTTCGGGATAGTCGCCGGCATGGTTGATCCGGACGCCGAACCGATGGACGCCCGACTTCTTGAGCCGGGCGAACACCTCGTCCGCAGCCGCCTCGGCGGCGGAGCGGGACACGAAATCGGACGGAAGCGCCGACGGGTCCCGAGCGAAACGGTCTGCGAGCGTCTTGAAGGTCGCGCCCTGCTCCAGCCACAACGATTCGTACGCGCCCAGCTCGAGGCGCGGCGAAATCGGCGCCAGGGCCGCTCCATCTGCACGTAATGCCAGGTTCATTCTGAAGTCCGTTTGACAGAGATTGAATCAACTGTCCCGAAGGATCAACGCCTGAGGTCGGTGAGCGTCACATTATGCTGCGCCGGATCAGGGCGGGCACGTCTTAGGAACGCCCTCCAGGACCGAGGCGAGCGCTTTTCGGGCAGCGGACGTTGCGAAAGGTCAGTTCGAGACGTCCGGCGGCGCCAGCGCCAATCTCCGCTCGGGGCGGGTCGTGAGCGGACATTGGCCCGGCGGGCCGGTTCGTCGGGCCTGCCGGCATCCGCTAAATGGCGAGCTCCCAAGCGCGAGGCAGAGCCCTGGTCGACACGGTTCACGGATCAGATCGGCATCGGCGCGCCCTGGTCGCGCCTGAGCGCCTGCCAATAGTCTGCAGGCGCCGGCGTGCCGTCATGCGTCTCGATGACCAGGGCCGGGTTCGGCATCGTCAGCCGGGCGTGACGCGGACTCTCGCAGAAGGCATAGGCGCGCGCCCAGGTCATGATCGCGGCGTCCGTCGTCTCCTCCGAGCAGGCGGCGCTCACGCGCTGGCAGAATTCGAGCGACCGCACCAGGATGGAGGGGTCGTTCCGCCGCGACAGGGCGCGCAAGGCGTCGAGGTAGTCTTCCCTGAACACCGTCGGGATCACGATGCGGGACAGGCCCCCGGCCATGAGTTCCTTGGTCATCATGATGCGGCTCAGGCGCCCGTTGCCGTCATTGAAGGGATGGACGTCCGAAAGCAGGAAATGGACGAACACGGCGCGCGAGAACGGGTCCTTCAGGGTCTCGAGTATCGATACGCCCTCCCGCAGCGTTCCCTCGACCCGGTCCGGGGTGACGAAGGTCGTATCCCCGGCCTTGTTGGTCCGCGTCTTGAACTCGCCCGGCCGGACCGAGGGCCTCGCGTCCATGAGTATCCGGTGCCGTTCCCGGATCTCGGCGATGAACGCATCCGGCCCCCGCGCCCCGGCCGCGCGCGGGCCCAGATCGACGAGCTGGAGATAGGCGCCCAGGACGTCGTGCCCGTCTTCCGGCCGGGCGTCGGGCATCTTGCCTTCGAAGACGATCTCGACGGCCTCGCTGACGGCGAACTCCGTGCCTTCGATGAAGTTGGAGAAATAGGCCTCCATGAACGCGCCGCTCGTCTTGCGGCCCGGCGTCGCGTCGCGATCGGGGATCGACAGCGGGGCCCGGGCCTGAAGATGGTCCGCCAGGGTCACGAGGCGACCGACGCAGGCGGGGTCCAGAGGCGCGCCGGCGGCGCGGGCCCGACCCTGGACCGTGCTGAGCTTGTCCTGGCGGGTCCGCAGCAGCGCGCCGATCAGACCATTCAGGACCTCGAATTCCTTTTCCCGCTGGAGGACGGGCGCCAGAACCCGGGCCTGGTCCCGGATGTGGTTCAGGCCCTCTTCGCCGTGGGTCGAGCACAGACTTTCAAGAGCGGCTTCGACTCCCGCCTTGCCCAGGGTGCGGGCCGGTCCGTTCCGGGCGCGCGACGGACTGAGGTTGTCGAGCAGCTTTCGGACCGGTCCGGCCAGCCAGGAGCCCAGATAGGGGATGTCGCCGTCGACGGGTCCAACACCCTGACGGATGTGGATCTCAAGACCCGGGAGGGTGATCACATCGCGGGTCCGCGGCGCGCTGACGAAGACGTGGCCGACCCCGGTCGGCGCGCCGCTGGAGCGGTCCCGCCACGGCTGGCTTTCCATGCCCGTCCGGTCGGTGGCGACGCCGTCGGGAACGAGCCTGCCGAGGATGGTCGACCATTTTCGACGCACGACGGCGTCGATCGGCTCGGCGCCGGGCTCGACATAGACGCCGGTCGCGATGCGAACGAGCTTGCCGCCTTCATGATCGCGGCGAATCTTCCTGTCGGTCGCTTCGCTGCCCGAGGGCGTGAAGAGGATGTCAGCCATGACCGTCTCCCAAGACCGCGCGAAATGCAGGAAATGTCCGCCACAGTCCCTTAAATCGGAATAATGTCCGCTATCGTCACTTAACGTAGTTTCTCTTAAGACGCCACCCAAAGGCCAAATGTCCGTAAAACTCCCTTATCGCGCTGAAATGTCCGTCAGGCTCTCTTTGTGCGACTGCGATGGGCGAAATCCGCAGGGGCGGCCTCCAAGCCCGTCGCCAGGCCCTTCGCCCTAGAATCCGAAATCGATCTGGTCGGCGGAGGCCTGCCGTTTCCGTCGGGGCGGGGCCGCCGGCGTCACAGGGCTTGCCGCCTCCGGCACGACGTTCGCCGGGGCGGCAGCGGCCTTGTCGGGCTGACGACGCGGCGATCGCCCGGTCTGGATCAGCTTGGGCTCCCGGGGCCGGACCAGCGGTTTGGGACAGGGGAGCCCCCGGGTCTTGCGTGTCGCCTTCCAGGCGGTCAGTTCGCTTTCCCACCAGCCGACCCGATTGGGGGAGATGCGCACGGGTTCGGGAAAATCCCCGACCTGTTGCAGACGCCACGCGGTGGACCGGCTGAGGCCCGTGACGTCGCGGACCCGATCCCAGGGCAGCAAGCGGTCTTCCGGCCCGCCCGTCTCGACCGGCCCGCCTTCAGGTTCGAACGTCACGACGCGCCTCCGAACATCCGGTCGGCCGCCGCCTCGAACATCTCGCAAAGCACGCGGGCGTCGGTCGCGGCATCCACGCAGTCGCGCGCCGCCCATCGCCGGGCCACATCCTTGATCGCGAAGCTGGCGGCCGGGTCCGCCAGCAGACCGGCGACCGTCGGCGGCGGCGGCGTTCTGATCCCATGGTCAGCCACGGCGGCGCCCTCTCGCCGCCGGCGGCGCGGCGGTGCGGACGTCCGTGATCTGCGATCGCGCCCATTCCCGCAGCAGGCCGCGCGGATAATGGGGCCTGGACCGCACGTGACGGCAGGGCGGACCGCCTCCGCCGGTCGACCACAGCCGCGCGAGGGTGGATGGCTTCAGCCGGATGCCGAACTGGGCCAGGAAGGCCGACGCCTCCGCCCGCGTCAGCAGGTCCTCGTCCCCGCACGGCGAGACCCCGGGCCCGGACTCCGTCTCCGTTTCCCCGATCATCGCCCCGCTCCGCGAGGGCGACACTGGGTCGAGCTGGTGATCCCCTGCCCCGCCGTCAGCGCCAGGTAACAGTCCACGACCGTCGCTACATAGGCCTGGGTCTCGGCTATATCCGGCACTCGCCCCAGCCGCGCGACGCGGGCCGGACCCGCATTGTAGGCCGCCAGCGCGAGCCGCAGATCACCGAACCGCCGGATCTGACGCGCCAGATAGTCCGCGCCGCCGCGCAGGTTCTCGACGGGATCGAATCGGTCGCGGACGCCGAGCTCCAGGGCGGTGCCCGGCATCAGCTGGGTCAGTCCTCCCGCGCCGACCGGCGACAGGGCGTCGGGCCTGTAGGCGCTCTCGGTCACCACCAGGGCGTGGAGCAGTTTGGGATCCAGGCCGTGCCTCGCCGCGGCCGCGGCGACGGCCTCCTGGAACGGCTGGCTGAGGGGCGCGATCCACGCCGCTTCAAGGCCGTCCGGGACATCCTCGGCGACCGCCTCGGCGGGCCGGCCGAACAGATCGCCGCCGGCGTCGCGCCAGTTCACGGCCTGGGCCGACGCCGGCCCCGCGACCGCCGCCGCCATCGCGGCCAGGCAGGCCAGTCTCACCATGTCAGAACCTCCCGGTAGACGCCGTCCACTTCCGATCGCGCGACCGGCCCGAAATAGCGGCTGTCGAAACTCCCGGCGGTGTCGCCCAGCAGGAAGAGCTCGCCGTCGGCCAGCCGCCGGCATCCCGCCCAGGCGGCCAGGGGCGCGCCCCGGCGATCGCGCGCCAGGGCGCGCACCCGACCGGCCGGCGTGCGGACCACGCCGTGGTCCGCGCAGACCTCGTCGCCGCCGACCCCGGCGACCCGCTTGATCAGGCGCACGTCCGCCGGCATGCCGAGCGCCGCCAGATAGGGCCGCGCCCCGGCCGGCTGCGGGATGGCCACGACGGCGCCCCGGCCGGGCTCGGCCCCCGGCCGCCTCAGATAGACGCCGCGGGGCAGGCTCGGGCTCTCGTTGACCAGCGCCAGGGCCGGGCTCCGATCGGCGACCCTGGCCGCGCCTGCCAAAAGCCCGAGGGCGGCGATCGCCCCCCAAAGCCGGACCGATTTCAGGGGCCGGGTCATGGACGGTAGGGCTCCAGGATCAGGTCCCGGGTGATCATCACCCGCACCGGCGCGCCGGCCCTCAGCCGGATCGAAGGCCGGACCTCCAGCTCGCGGTCCACCAGCCGGCCCCCGACCCGGGCGCCCTCGATGGCCGCCGCGTCGCCGGCGTCGCCTAGCAGGCCGCCCGAGCCCCCGTCGTCGTCGCGGGCGATCTGGCCGAGCGTGGTGATGGCGCCGGCGAACAGCGTCCCCACCAGCAGCGGCCACAGCCGCCGATCAACCTGGCCCCGGACGCCGATCGCGCCCTGCGCGTCCACGCCCGGCTCGCCGGTCAGGATCAGGCTCTTGCCGTTGGGCAGGATCAACCGTTCCCAGGTGAGGAAGGCCCGCCGATCGCCATAGGCGCTCTCGCCTTCGGACGTGCCGACCAGCCGCGTGCCCTGGGGCAGCAGCAGGTGACGGCCGCTTACGGAGTCATAGACGTTCTGCGTGACCGTCGCGATCACGGGTCCGGCGCGCGAGGTGTCCACGGCCGTCAGAAGCGCCGCGGGCACGATGGCGCCGGCCTTGAGTTCGAACGGCGAAAGCGGCGCCACAAGCGCATGCCCGTTGTAGATCGCGCCATAGTCCGGGTTGGCGGCCGTCGACCGATCGCCGCCCGGCGCCGGCCCCGCCGCCCTTGAGCCCGCCGTCTGGGCTCGCGCGTCCTCGAAGAACAGCCCTGACCGCGCCGCCTGCTCGCGCGGGCTGGGTCCGCGGACATTCGGCGCCGACGCGGGCCGGTAGGCGGGCGCATAGGCGTCGACGGGCCGCCTTGACGGCGCCGGTGTCGCGCCGGCCGCCGCCGCCAGCGGGTCCCGGTCGGTCGTGCGCGGCTCGGGCAGGCGATCGTAGGTCGCCGGCTGGTCCGTCACCGCTTCCGCAGGGCGGACCACGCCGCGCGCCTGGTCCTCCCGCGCCTCTGCCTGACGGGCGCGGGCGCTGTCGCGCAGTTCCGGCTGGACCACGAAGGCCCAGGCCAGGGAGCCCGACACGAGCACCGCCCCGCCGATGACGATGAGCTGGACCACGGACTTGCGCAGGCGCACGGCGTGGGGGCGCGGCGCCCGGGTGCTCAGGCCCGGCGCCGGCTCCTTGGGCGCAACGTCGGGCCGGGCCGTGTGGAGAGGATCGAGGTTGGTCATGACCGGGCTCCTGCGAGACGGCGAATGCGGACGATCTGGGGCCGGCGGCCGCCCAGGCGAAGCTCGGCCCGGTCGAACACCCGGTCGACGACATAGAGGCCGCCGACCTGCCGGTAGTTGACCATCTGGGCCTCTCCGTCGGGGGCGATGACGAACAGGACAGGCGCCTCGTCCACCTGAAGGTCCGCGTCGAAGGTGATGAAGGTCCGCCGGCCGTCGTTGAACACCGAGGTCGGGGTCCAGCGCGGACGCCGGCCCTGGGGATCGATCCGGTAGCGGGCGTCGAGTTCGCCCTCCGGCATCACGACGGGCTCGCCGCCGCGCGCCGGGACGGACGCCATGGCGGCCTCCGGGGCGCCGCCGGCGAGGATCGCGTCCGTGTCCCAGGCGACGGCGGCATTGAATGCGTCGGTCGCGCCGCTTTTCAGATCAATGAGATAGACCCGTCTGTTCGTCGTCAGGACGAGGTTGGTCTCCAGGCCCCGTTCGAGGGGCTTGAGCAGCACATGGGTCCGCTGGCCGGCCCCCTCGCCGGAGACCGCCTCGCCGATCTGCCAGCGTACGGTGTCCCCCGCCGCCTTCGCCACGAGGGTCTCCCCCGGCGCCAGGGTCAGGGTGGTGACGCGAAGGGGCGCGGTCCAGATCTCGAACACGCGTCCGGGCGACCAGGTGAAGACCTGGACCCCGCCGACGAAGGCGTCCTCGCGGGACGGCGCGCGCGCCGTCGCATTGGCCGCGGCGATGGCTGGCCGCCCGGTCGCGCCGGCCGATGCATCCCGTGCGTCTGATGGGACCGCCGCGGCCGGCGCCGCGCGGACGGGCGCCGGCTCATAGGCCCGCTCCGTCGGCGAGCGGCCTTGCGGACCCTCGGCCACCGCGAGGGCCGGTTCGGGTTCGATGACCGGCGTCGATGCCAGGGCGTCCATGGGCGCCGAAGCGGTCGTGCGCCCCATCAGGGCGGCCGCCGGCCGCAGGCCATCGCGAAAGACCGCGCAGCCGGACAGCGACAGGCCCAGGGCGGCCAGGATCAGGAGGCGTCGGGGGTCCATGATACGTCCTCGATTTTCAGTCCAAGGGGGTTCTTCATCAGCTCGGCCTCCGTGCGGGGCGGCTGGATCGTGGTGGTGATCAGGGCCCGCCAGCGTTCGGCCCCGGCCGACTGGCCGTTGACGAAGCGGGTCTCGCGCCATTGCAGGTCGAAGGTCCGGTCCGTCCGGCGGACCACGTTCAGGATCTCGACATTGACCGCTTCGCGCCCGACCTCGGCGAACGGGTCGTGGGTCTGGGCCCAGGCGTTGAGAAAGGACGCCGCCTTGGGCGTCATCAGGTCATAGGCCCGGAGCCAGTTCTGGCGGATGACGATGGGATCGATGCTCTTGGAACGGACATCGCGAATCCAGCCGGCCAGGGCGTGACCGATCTGGGCCTCGTTCGGTTCATAGCGCCCGCCGATGGCGGTGATCCTCTGGGTCTCGCCCCAGTCGGACACCTCGACCACGAAGGGCTTCACCACGGCTCGGTCCGCCTGGACCCACCAGCCGGCGCCCAGGAAACCGGCCAGCGCCAGATTGGCCAGGGCGATGCGGCGCCAGTTGCGGGCATGGGCCAGGGACAGGCCCATCCGGTCGTCCCAGACCTGGCCGGCGCGCTGGTACGGCGTCTGGTCGGGCGCGGACGCCAGGGCCCGTCGGGGCCGGAAGAAGGGATGCATCTCAGGACTCCTCGGTCTTCAGATTGGGCGACAGGACGCCGCTGGTTTCCCCGGCCGGGAGCAGACCGCGGCCGGTGTTGGCGACGAAGAAGGCCTGCAGGGCCGCGGACCGCCCCCGCGGGCCTCCGCCCGTGGCCGTCGCCGACCTCGACGCGGCCCGGTGAAAGTCCGCCTTGGCGGCCTGGGCCTCCCCGACGATCGTCCCGGGCGAACGGCCTGGCGCGTCCTTCGAGGCCCCCGGCCCGCTCGCCGGCGTTATTTCATCCGCGACCGTTCCGTTCGCGGCGCTGTCCGACGCGGTCTGCGGTCGCCAGGCGACGGCGCGCTCGCCGACACCGCTCGTCCCCGCCGAGCCGGTCACGGCTCCGCCTGACGAACGGCGCGGACCGGACGGCGGCGGGTTGTCGTTCGAGGGCTTCGGCGTCGACGGGCCCTGCGGGTTCGGCGGCGCGGGCGGGCGTCCCGACCCGGCCCCCGCAGCGGCGCGCGCGGGAGCGGCGAGGCGGGCGGCCCCGCCGGCCGCCATGGCGCCGGCGCCGGCGATCCCTGCCCCGGCCAGGGCGCCGGCCCCGCCGACGGCCAGCGCTCCGGTGAGCGCCGCGCCGGCGCCCAGCGCCGGTCCTCCGGTCACCAGGGCCGAGGCCAGGTTGGGGATGAACAGGGCCAGCATGGCCAGCAGGATGGCCGCCACCAGGATGGTCAGGGCTTCGTAGATATCGGGATTGGCCGAGGGCTGGAGCTGATCGAAGATCGTCCGCGCGCCGGAAACGACGATCGCCAGGGCCAGGACCTTCAAGCCGGACGAGACGACATAACCCAGGGGCCGTTCGGCGAGGAAGGCGGACTTGTTCCAGATCCCGAACGGCAGGAGCACGAAGCCGCCCAGGGTGACGATCTTGAACTCCAGCAGGGAGACGATGATCTGCAGGGCCAGCACGGCGAAGGCCAGCATGATGCCGATCATGGCCAGGCCCAGGATCAGGGCGTCCGCCATGTTGCCGACGACATCGAGCGGATTGTCGACCGGCGCGGGCGTCTCCCCGAGCGCCTTCACGATCTCCCAGCCCTGGGCGAGGATAGCCCCCGGGTTGAGGAACTCTTGCCGGCTCAGTGAGCCGCCGCCAGCCGTCAGCCCCAGCTCCAGAAAGCCGGCATAGAGGGTCTCGGACAGCCGCTGCCAGTCGTTGATGAGCCAGGCGAAGGCGCCGATCAGCAGCACCTTGCCGAAGCCCGAGGCCAGCACCTCCCGGTTGGAGGACAGCGCCCACTGGATGCCGGTCAGGGCGACGACCAGGACGATGAGCAGGCCGAACACGCCGTTGACCGAACCCTGGAGGGCGTCGAACCCGGCCGAGATGGTGTCGGAAAACACCACCATCAGCTCGTTGGGCGTTTCCACTCCGACCGTCATCGCCCCGCTCCCTCAGTCGTTCGCGTGAGACAAGGGATCGAAGCGCGGCGCGGCCGGCGCGGCGGCCTGACGGCCCCACCGCTGGCGCCGGGCGGCGTCTCCGGAGGCGCGGTCCGCCGCGTCGCGCGCCGTGGCCTCGGCCATCAGCCGGGACTGGGCCAGCATGATGGTACGCAGCGCCGCCAGGTCTTCGGCCAGCACGGCCAGAAGCTGGTTGGAGGACTGGACCGCCGCCGTCTGGCCGGTCGCCGCCTGGCTGGCGGAGAGCGCCCCGGCCAGCCTCTGCGACCGGCCCTGCCCCAGCCGTTCCAGCTCGGCGGCCGTCCGCGCCACGTCCTCGGCGGTGCGCCGGGCGTTGGCCGTGCGCGCCTCGCCCTGCTCCAGCAGGCTCAGCATGTCCGAGCCGGACAGATCGTCGGGGTACAAACTCCGGAACTGCTGCTCCAGACCGCTGACCGAACTGGCGATCCCGCGCGCCGTCCGCGCCAGCTCGGCCATGTCCCGCAGCGACTGGCTCGACTGCGTCAGGTGGCTGTAGGGCGAGGCCGCCAGACTGCGCGCCTCGTTGGCGAGGCTTTCGAGCTGACGCGCCGCCTGCAGCGCATTTTCGATGTGATTGCGCGGGTCGAACACCACCTGCTGGGCCGGCGCCGGCGTGGCGCCCAGCAGGCTGACGGCGACGAGGCCGACGGCGACGATCTGGATGGGCCTATTCGGCCGCGAGCGGGCCGGCGAAGGCGTCGAACACGGAATCCACATTTTGCACTCCCTTGGCTTTGAGGAAATCGCGGGCGAAGCCGCCCGGTCGACAGTCGTCAGGTCCCGATCGCTCCAGGAGGGCGTCGATCAGGGTCTGGTCTTCCGGCGCGCTCGAGCCGCACAGGGCGAGGGCCACGCCGGTCAGGCGCAGGTCGAACAGCCGCCGGCCGCGCGGCTGGCGCCAGTAGTAGGCCCGCTTGGGCGTGGCGAAGGCGATCAGCTCAAGCTGGCGTCGGTTCAGGCCGAAGCCCCGGTAGAGTTCGGCGGACGACGGCTCCAGGGCGCGGGGATTGGGCAGGAAGACCTGGGTCGGGCAGCTCTCGATCAGACTGGCCGCAATCGAGGAGGCCGCCACGTCGTCCAGGCTCTGGGTGGCGAACACCACGCAGACCCGCTTCTTGCGCAGGGTCTTCAGCCATTCCCGTATCCGGGCCGCGAAGGCGGTCTCGCCGAGGAACAACCAGGCTTCGTCGAGGACCAACAGGGTCGGCCGGCCGTCGAAGCCCTGTTCGAGATGGTGGAAGAGGGCCGAGAGCACCGGCGCCACGGCTGACGGGGTCCCCATAAGGGTCTCCAGTTCGAAGGTGTCGAACCGGGTGGGCGCCAGGGTCTCCCCCGCCCCGTCCAGCAGCGCGCCGTGCGGCCCCTTCAGGGTCAAGGGCTCCAGGGCGGCGGCGACCGCCTTGTCCTGAACCAGGGCGCAGAACACCGTCAGCGTCCGCTGCGCGACCGGCGCCTCAGAGAGCGCCGACAGCGCCACCCAGATCTCTTCCCTCACCCGGGGGACCGGCTCCAGCCCGGCCAGGCGCACGGTCTCGGCGATCCATTCCGCGGCCCAGGCCCGCTCGTCCTCCCGGTCGATCCGGGCCAGCGGCTGGAGCGAAAACCGCGCCCCGGGTTCCAGCGCCCGCCAGCGGCCGCCGGCCGCCAGCGTCGCCGCGCGCGCCGACCGGCCCTTGTCGAAGAAGACCACCCGGGCGTCCCGATAGCGGAACCATTGCAGGGCCAGGAAGGACAGCAGGGCGCTCTTGCCCGATCCGGTCGGCCCGACGACCATGGCGTGGCCGACGTCGCCGACATGCAGCACCAGCCGGAACGGCGTCGCGCCGGTCGTGCGCGCCGTCGCCAGCGGCGGCCCGTCCAGGTTGGCGTCCCCGGCCGGCCCCGCCCAGACGGCGGAAACCGGCAGCAGATCGGCCAGGTTCAGCGTCGAGACCAGGGGCCGACGCACGTCGGCATAGGGCTCGCCCGGCAGCGAGCCCAGCCAGGCCTCCACCGCATTGAGATCCTCGATCCGGGCCACCAGGCCCTGGGCGTTCAACGCCGCCTCGATCGCGCGGGCCTTGGCCGCGGCCCCCGCCTCGCTGGCGTCCAGCACGGCGACGGTCAGGGTCAGATAGCCGAAGGCGCAGCTCTCGGCCCCGAGAGCCCCCAGGGCGCCGTCGCATTCCTCGGTCTTGGAGGCGGCGTCGGTGTCGAGAAGCGGGACCTCCTCCTTGGTGATGGCCTCGCGCAACAGGACGCCGACGCCCTTGCGCTTGGCGAACCAGCGCTTGCGCAGTTTGACGATCTCCCGCTCGGCCTCGGGTTTGTCGAGGCCGATCCAGCGCGCCGTCCAGCGGTATTCGAACGGCAGGGCGCCGAGCGCATCGAGCAGTCCGGGCCGGGTCGCCGACGGCAGGCCGCGCACCGAGACCACCTTGAGCCAGCGATCGCCGAGACGGGGCGCGACCCCGCCCGTCAGGCCGGCGTCGGCGAGCCAGGCGTCGAGGAACATCGGCGTCTCCGGCGGCCGGACCGGAAAGGGCCGGGGCGAGACGCTGTCATGCAGCCAGGTCAGAAGGTCCGCGTCATCGAGCCGTTCGATCTCCGGCAGGGCGTCGGACAACAGGTCGAGCGTCGTATCGGCCTCGCGGCCGAAAGCCGCCAGCGACAGCCGCCAGTCGTGGCCGCCCCTGGCCAGCCCGTCGAACAGCCAGCGCTCCATGCGGCGGGCTTCGTCGGCGGGCGGCAGCCAGGTCAGGGCCAGGCGGAAGTCCGTCTCGAAGGCGGGATCGGCGGTTTCGAAGCGGCTGCGTCGTTCCGCGTCGAGCAGCCAGGCGACCTCGAGGTCGAAGGCGCTCTCCGGATAGGCCGTCGCGGGACGGCGGCGCGCCTCCATGTGCAGACACCAGCCCGATCCCAGCCGCTTCAGGGCGTTGTTGAGCCGGGCGCGCACCGCCATCAGCTCGTCCTCGGTCGAGGACTCCAGGTCGGGCCCGCGAAACCGGAAGGCGGCCAGGAAGGACCCGTCCTTGTTCAGCACCACCCCGGGCGCGACCAGCGCGGCCCAGGGCAGGTGGTCGGCCAGGGCGGCGGGACGGCGGCGATGTTCGTCGAGGAACCGCATCGCCCCCTCACCCGTCCAGATGACCGGGCATCGCCAGATGCCGGCGCAGAACATCGAAGAACCGTCGGTCGGACCGCGCCGCCCACAGGCCGATCGCATGGGCGACAGCCCACCACAGCAGGCCCAGCCACCAGATCCGCAGCGCCAGGCCCAGCACCAGGGCGATCGTGCCCATGGCGATGGCGTAGTCGCGCGGCATCCCGGCCATCAGCACCGGTTCGGCCAGGGCCTGGGCCACCGGCAGCTCCCACCCGTCCGGCCGCGGGTCCATCACCCGATCTCCGCGCCGCCGGCGAAGCCGAAGAAGTCGAGGAAGAAGGTCGAGGCCGCGAAAGCGATCGACAGGCCGAACATGATGCCGAGGCCCCGCCGCATCGAGGAGCCGTTCTCGCTCATGGCGATGCCGGCGCCGAAGACGACCACGGCCACGACGGCGGCGGCCTGGACCACCGGTCCGGTGATCGATTGAACCACCTGCTGCAGCGGCCCTTCCCACGGCATGCCGGAGCCTCCAGCAAGGGCCGGTCCGGCCAGCATCAGGCCACACGTCATCGCTGCGCCGAACAGGCGGCGCCCAGGTCTCCATTGCATGATCTGCTTCCTTTGTTTCAGCGCAGGTCGCCCCGCCGCGACTCATTGCAAGCAGATAAAATCCCCGCCTGTCAACGCCATTTGTACGAATATTTTCAACGACTTGTATGCGACTTGCTGACGACTTGGTTTAACTCGGCAAACGACTTTGCCAGGGTCGTGGCCATGACCTTTCCCGACCCGTCCGACGACTTTCGGCGACGTTTGACCAAACCTCGGCAGCGCCGGACTTTGGCCGGCCTCCCTTCCGATATCGACGGTTCAGAACAGCCGGTCCCGGCGATCGGGCCGTTCCTTCAAGGGGGACCCCGCCTTCGGATCCGCGCGCTTCACAGAGGCGCGAACCACGGTGTCGATTCGCGGGCCTCCCTGTTGTCGATGGCGTCGGGCGCAGCCCTGACCGTGCGCCTGGTCCTCCCGGCGTTCGGAAGCGGCAGTTCGGCGCGCGGGGGAACACGCAGGGCTGCGCGCGCCATATTCCCCGGCTGGGCCTGGCGACGGCCGGCCCAGAACGACCCCGGTCCCGGCGATCCATTGCCCAAAGCCGTGGTCGGCCGTCTGCAGACGTTCCGATTGATCGCCTTAACCCTGTCGACCGCGTCAATGATCGGCCAGAAGATCGGCCAGAAGATCGGCCAGAAGATCGGCCAGAAGATCGGCCAAACTGGCAAGGCGGAACCTTCTGTAGCCTCAAACGCCTTACATTATAGCCACTGCCGGGATATGGATGGCGGGTCCCTCCGCGCGGAAAGATCGGCCAAAATGCCAGAAGTTCCCGAGTCACCAACCCGTATCGAGCCCGCTCGTCTTGAAACGCTCCCGGCGAGGATCGCCGATCTCGTCGCCGACCTCGCCGCGCGGTCGGCGGAGCTCGGCGTGGGCCTCCATCCGAAGACCGCGCGTCACCTGGCCGATCTCGTCCGGATCATGAACACCTATTACAGCAACCTGATCGAGGGCCATAACACCCGTCCCCGGGATATCGAAAGGGCGCTGGCCGGGGTCTCCGATGCGGACAAGCGGGATCTCCAGGCGGAGGCGGTCGCCCACTATCGCGTTCAGCAGGAGATCGATCGCCTGGCCGCCGATCACATGCTCCCCGATCCCGCAGATCCCGCATTCCTGCAGCGTCTTCACCGCGACTTCTACGCGGATGCGTCCGAGGCCATGCTGACCATCAAGGGGGCTCGCCACACCTTCCTCATGACGCCCGGAGAATGGCGCCGTGGCGCCGACCAGGATGTCGAGGTGGGCGATCATCTCCCGCCCGCCTCCGAGCAGGTGCCGGCGTTCATGGCCCATTTCCATCGCCGGTTCGCCTTCCAGCCGGCGCCCGGAGAGGGGCTGATCAGCGTGGGCCCGGGCCGGTCCAGCCGGATCGTCGCGATGGCCACCGCCCACCACAGGTTTGCCTGGATCCATCCGTTTCCCGACGGCAACGGCCGTGTTGGACGGCTGATGAGTCACGCCATGGCGCATGAAGCCGGAATCGGGGCTCACGGACTGTGGTCGATCTCGCGGGGACTGGCTCGGGGCCTTGATCCGGGACCGGAAGGACGGACCGAGTACAAGCGTCACATGGCGCGAGCCGACGAGGTCCGCCGCGGGGACCGTGACGGGAGGGGGCATCTGTCCCTGACTCAACTCGAGTCCTTCACCACCTGGTTCCTGGAGGTTTGTCTCGAACAGGTCGGGTACATGGGAGAATTGTTCGAACTGAACGGCCTGTCCGACCGCCTCGCGAAATACGTTCTGATCTCGGGCCTCCCGGCGGAGGCCAACGCCCTGCTTCAGGAAACCCTGATCCGGGGAGAACTCGACCGCGGCGAGGCCGAGCGCGTGACCCGCCTTCCCGAACGCAGCGCCCGGCGCATCCTCAAGGAACTGACGGAACGCCAGCTCCTCGTGTCCGATACGCCGAAAGGACCCGTCTCGCTTCGCTTCCCCGCCGATACGCTCGACGTCCTGTTTCCACGCCTCTACGCCTAGCGATCACGGACGCGGAGCCGGGTCGCCGCGCGAGATCAGGCCAGCTGACGGCGACGCCGCCTTGCGCCAGCATGATCGGACTTTTGTCTTCATCCTTTCTCCCCAGACCCGGCCAAGGTTCCAAGGCTGGTCGTTTGGCAATACGGGAGTTTGATCACTCCGGGTGCTCAAACAGCCGGTCTGGAAAAGCCAACATCGCCTATCTGATCAGCCACCCTCGCCCCATGGCCGAAGTGCTGCGTCCGCGCCGGAAGGACATCGCCGATGAGTTCCGGCGGGCTTCGTCGGCATGACGCAGGCGCCGGTCAGCCTCGACGAACTGATCGCCGCGCGGGAAGCCCTGATCACGATCATCGTCGATGACATGCCGACCGCCCATCGCGAATTCCTGATCGGCTTCAAAACCGGCGAACCGGATTGGGATCTCATCGGCCTGCCGGGCATCGCCGACCTGCCGGCGGTACGCTGGAAGCAACGGAATCTGGACCAGCGCGCACCCGACCGACGCGACCACCTGGTGGAAGGGCTGCGCGCCGTCTGGCCGTCATAAAGCGGCGCTGCGCCCGGGACGACCACGCCTGGACATCGCCTTCCTGACCGACCGGACCGGCGCGTGACCGCGCCGCCGGCCGAGCCGGGCATCAACGGGCCGCGGCGCCGAAGCGCTTCAGGCGCCGCGATATCAGCGATCCATCAGTAAGCAGCGAAGCGCCGGCGCGCTCTGTCCTCACGCGAGCGGCGTCAGCCGGTAACGATCCGCCTCAAGACCTTCGACGGCGAGCACGGCCTCCACGCGCCGGCCTACGGCGGTGCGCTGGATGTGGACGATCCGGTCTATCGCCTGGGCGATCGCGCGCCGGGGCGGCTGGGCGACCACTTCGCTGAGCAGGTCTTCCACCCGCCGCAGGACATCCCCGGCCGAATTGGCGTGGATCGTCGACAGACCGCCGGGGTGGCCGGTGTTCCAGCTCTTCAGCGTCTCGAGCGCGGCGGCGCCGTCACGCATCTCCCCGACGACGATCCGGTCCGGCCGCATCCGCAATGCGTCCCGGACCAGATCGACCACGCCGATGGCGACCGGCGCGCGCCGGGTCAGCACCGCCACCACGTCCCAGGCAGAGCACTGCAGTTCCGGCGTATCCTCGATCAGGAAGACCCGGTCCCCGGCGAAGGCGGGTTCGGCGAGCACCGCATTGGCCAGGGTGGTCTTGCCCGATCCGGTCCCGCCGGAGATGAGGATATTGCGGCGTTCGGCCGCCGCCTGTCGCAGCGCGTCCGCCTGGGCCTCCGTCATCACGCCGTCGCGGACATAGTCGGCCAGCCCCCAGATCACCGCGGGGCGTTTGCGGATCGAGAAGGCCGGCGCCGCGACGATCGGGGGCAGCAATCCCTGGAACCGTTCGCCCGTCCCCGGCAGGACGCCGGACAGACGCGGATCCTCGCGCGCCACTGTCTCTCCGACATAGTCGGCGATGAGCTTGATGGCGCGCTCGCGCGCCTCGGGCGAGAGGGACTGGCCGGTGTCCTGACGCCCCTCCCCGCTCCGGTCGAGCACCAGGCGACCGTCCGGGTTGGCGAGGATCTCCACCACTGCCGGCTCCTCTAAAGCGGCGAGGACCGTCGGTCCCAGGGCATGCCGCAGCGCCTCCAGCTTGCGCTCGGCGACGATCGGGTGGGTCGCCATCAGTTCGGCGGGTCGAACGAGCGGGGCTCGCGCGCCGGCCCGGGCGCCGCGTCGCGATCGGACCGGCCGGCGACGATCCGGGCCGCCGTGGCGTCGAGCAGCCGCTCGATGCGCCGGTCCACCGCCGCCTGCACCGTCGGATCCTGATCCACCACCGCGTCCGGCAGGCGCAGGAAGAAGGCCCGCGCCACCTCGATCAGCAGTTCCTGGACGATCTGCATGTCGCGCGCCGTCGATCGCATGTGGTCGCGCAGCGATCGTTCGAGCTGCAGCAGGCGATCCTCGGGATCGGCCTGCGGGCTCTTGAGCAGGCCGCGCGCAATGGCGCGTCCCGCCGCCTGGCTCAGGGGCATCCGCCCGCTGCGCGCCTCCCGGTTCAGGCCCGAGACGATCTTGGGGTCGTTGAGATAGACCTGCACCCGGCTGGTCTGGCGGTTAGTCCTGGCCATCGCTCAATCCTTGAAGTTGGTCGAGGGCGGCCTGCTGGGCCGCCATCTCCTGCGCCACCCGCCCGTAGATGTCGGCCGCCCGCGCCGCCGCCTTCTTGTCGTCCATGGCCGCCGCCACCTCCTTGAACAGCGGCAGACTGGCCTGCGCGTCCTCCCCGAGACTGCGCCGCCCGGCCCACGGATGAGGGGCGCGGGGCGGAACGTCGAGCTGCCGGCCCTGATCGGGCGGGGTTTCCCCCGCGCGGCTCCGGAATGGTTCGCGCCGGTCATAGAGCAGCTTTTCGGTTCGCAGCGGCCGATGCCCCGCCACGAACACCAGCTGCTGATCGTCCGGCAGCGACCGAATCTCGCCCGGCTCCAGCAAGGGCCGTTCGATCTCCGCGCGGGACACCGAGCTGCGGCCTGTTCCCAGTCCCGCGGGGCCGCTCCGGCTGGTGCGGGTTTCGGTCACCGAGCCGGTCAGCCTGGAGACCTTGTCCTGGGTCAACGGATCCAGGGCCGAGAAGGCCGTATAGACCGCGCAGTTGTCGAGAATGGTGTTGTGCTGACCATAGGTCTCGACGATGTCATTGAGCGACTGGGCCACGAACATCGCCTTGACCCCGTAACCACTCATCAGACGCAGCGACTTCTCGAAGAAGGCCAGCCGCCCCAGGAGCGGAAACTCGTCCATGACCATCAGAAGCTTGTGGCGTTTCTCCCGGCCGGTCGCGTCCCTGGTCTCCTCCGCCGTGAGGGCCTGGGCGGCCGCATAGAACATCAATCGCACGAGCGGCCGCAGCGCGGCGGCGTCCGCCGGGGCCACCTGGACATAGAGCGACACCGGCGCTTCGGCGCACATCAGATCGCCCATGGCGAAGTCGGACGCCGACAGCGCCCGCTCCACATCCTCGCCGGCCAGCCATTTCAGATAGGACCGCGCCGTCCCCTGCACCGATGTCCGGAACCGGTCGTGCATGGCGGCATAGCCCTTCACCGCCGTCCGGATGAACGGATGGGTCTCGGGCTTCCCGTCCGCCCCCGACCGGTGAAGGGTCTTCATCATCCCGTCGGCCGCATCGTCGAGATCGGCCAGAAGCTCCCGCACCTTGAGCAGGGTCTTGTCGGCGTCCTCGGCGGTGTAGAGGACATGCAGGATCACGGCTTCGAGGATTTCCGAAGCGGCCTTGTCCCAGATCGCCTCATCGTCCCTTGCGCCCCCGGGATCGGACAGTATGGCCACCAGACGCTGGACCTGCGCCAGCTCGCCCGGTCCCGGCTGGATCTCCGCCAGCGGATTCCAGCGCGCGGACGCCGGATCCCGCGGCGCGAAATAGGAGGCATGCGAGAACCGCGAACGCCAGCCGGCCGTGATCCGCCACAGTTCGCGCTTGGGATCATGCACCAGGACGCTCGGGGTCCACGACAACAGGGTCGGGGTCACATGGCCCCGCCCCTTGCCGCTGCGGGTCCCGCCGGTCACCAGGGTCGGCCGAAGATCGGCCGTCGCCAGCAGCCGCCCCCTGAATACGCCCAGGACCGCGCCGGCGGGACTGAGCAGGCCCGCGCGGCGAGCCTCGGCCCAGCCGCCCCATCCCCGGATCCGACGCGCCGTTCGATCGCCGCTGACTAGCGATCCCAGCCCCAGGCCGCTCGCCGCACCCAACAGGATCAGCGGCGCGCTGCGTGAGACCGCTGTCCGGGCCTCGTCGCCGAACTCCCCGCGCCAGGCCAGGATCGCCCAGGGCGGATAGAGCGCCAGGTCGGGGTGAATACGCAACGCCGGCCCCAGCGCCGCTGACCACTGATAGGTCCAGGCGAACAATTGCGTCGCCGCCTGCAATCCCAGCAGCAGGCCCAGACCGAGGCACGCCAGCCGCGCCGGCACCTAGAACGCCTCACCGGGAGGATCCCGCCGCTCTCCGGAGACATCGAGGACCAGCAGCGGCGCGGCGTCCATCCGGCGCTGGTGATAAGCGACCAAGGCCTGCCGGAGCGCCGGCATCGAGGCGGAGTCGGCCAGTTGAAGGATCGAGACGGCCTCGGCTTCACGATCATGCAGGATCCGCCGTTCCGCCTGCGCCAGCGGCAGGAGCTGGCGGCCCACCCGCTCGAAGGCTTCGGCCAGGACCTGATTGCCCGCGCCCCGGACGATGCGGCCGAGACGTTCGGCCAGCCGCTTTTCCGGTGCGGCGGACGACGGAACGGGTTCATCACGGTCCTGCACGGCCTCGGCCAGGTTCAGACTTGTCGTCAGGCAATGGAGCCGGAAGGCGAACCTGTCCCGAACCAGGGCCGCGTCGATCCGCGAGGCCAGATAGCCGCCGAAGGGCGCCCGTTCGACCAAGCCCTCGCCGCACAGCCAGGCGAGGGCCTCGCGCACCGGCGTGGTCGACAGCCGCAGGCGCCGGGCCTCCTCGATAATCACGATCGGCGTCCCGGGCGCATAGGCCCCCTGCTCGGACAGATGGCGAATGCTCTCCAGGGCAAGGAGGAAGGGATCGCGCTTTCGGGTCACGGTCGTCTCCAGGAAGGGAGCCAGGGTTTCTGGCGCGGATCGACCGGCTCGCCAATGAGTTGCAACCCCGAATGGCCAAAAACGCCATAAAACGTCGAGATATCCGCCGTGCGCCGTCGGTTCATCCGCCGCTTTGTGGCGGAGGAGCACCGGTTGTGTACGGAAACGAAAGGATGAGCGTTGCCCACTGAAGCGTCCCGTCGCACCATCCCGTGTTTGAGAGGTTTCGCCGATGAGTGGAGTGCCGCCTGAACTGCCCCGTGACGGCGAGTTGCTTTCCGCGGCGGTCAAGGCGGTCCGCAAACATCGCGGCATGACCACGGCCGAGGTCGCCAGCGCCATGAACATGGCGCTCAGAACCTATGAACGCTTCGAGTCGGGCGCCACCCGCCTCAACCTGGACCATATCCACCGGTTCGCCGCGGCGACCAACAGCGATCCCTATGCGCTCATTCTTTCGGTCGTGATCGGATCCTCCGAGCTGGCCCGGCGCTGCGCCGACAACAAGATGGCGACCATCCTCACCGTGGCGATCCAGCGGTTCGACCGGACCATCCAGGATCGCCTCATGGACCTGGACGCACGGACCCTGATCACCGCGGTCACCGGCATGTTCGACACCCTGCTGGACGGCGACGAGACCAGCGAGCAGGCCCAGGCCTGGTTACAGACGGGCGCGGCGGAGCTGCTCGCCAAACGCCCCAAGCCGGGGCGCTGAGCGCCAGGACGTTCACCCAGGACGGCGAAGGGGGTTCGCACCTCAAACTCACGATTGTTGAAGAGCCGCACGCCGACCGGACGAACGGGTGGTCGTCCTCGGCGGGCGACCGCCCCCGTGCACCTTGTCGCCAGCAGACCGGCCCGACCGGCCTTTCGCACCTCGCGCGGCGCCCGGTACTGGTCGGGGCGTTGCGACCCGGTCGGGCATGCGTATTCCGACGGTGCCCTTCCTCTCGCCCCCGAGCGGTAGGGCGCGAGGTTGGCGCCTCTTTGATCTAGTGATACAAAACCTAGGATATTAGACCCTAACCTCCGAGGTTTTGATGGTTGTGACCCCCACGCCCGGCAATCGCGACCTTGCCCGCAAGATGCTCGCCAGGCGAGGCATGATGCGTCTGGCCGACCTCAGAGCGGCTGGCGTCACGGCCGCAACGATGCGTCGCATGCAAGACGCCGGCGAAGCCGTGAAACTGGGGCGCGGCCTCTACCAGGCCCCCGACGCGGACTACACGACCGAACACAGTCTGGCCGAGGCGGCACTGCGGGTCCCCAACGGCGTGATCTGTCTTGTGTCAGCGCTCGCCTATCATGGCCTGACGGACCAACTGCCCTCGAAGGTCTGGGTGGCCATCGGCCATAAGGACTGGTCGCCGAGCGCCTCCGTCCCGCCGCTGCGGATCGTACGGTTTGCGGACCATCTGCTGAAGGACGGCGTCGAGACCATCACGGTCGAAGGCGTCGAGGTTCGCATCTTTGACATCCCCAAGACCATCGCGGATTGCTTCCGCCATCGACGGTCCGTCGGACTGGCCGTCGCTCTGGAGGGTCTTCAGGAGGGACTTCGTCAAGGCAAGGTCAGCCCGTCGCAAATCCTGGACGCCGCCGATCGCGGACGAGTTGGCTCTATCGTGCGGCCCTACCTCACGGCCCTGACCGCCAATGGCTGACCCCGTTCGCAACATTGGCGCCTCGGTTCGGGCCCGCCTTCAGAACCTGGCGCGGACCACGGGCCAACCGTTCGAGACCCTTCTGGTCCGCTATGGTCTGGAACGGCTGCTCTATCGCCTGTCCAGGGCGGAGCACAGCGACCGGTTCGTTTTGAAGGGAGCCATGCTGCTGATGACCTGGCTCGAGATTCCGCTGCGGGGCACCCGGGACGTCGACTTCCTCGGCTTCGGCGAGCCGAGCCCCGAAGGTATGCTCCAGGTCTTCCGCGAGGTTCTGGCGATCCCCGTCGACGAAGATGGGGTCGTCTTCGACGTTGATGGGCTCCGGGTGGATCGGATCCGTGAGGAAGCGGCCTATGGCGGCCTTCGCCTGCAAACCACCGCGACCATCGACCGCGCCAAAATCAAGGTCACGATCGACATCGGCTTCGGCGACGCCACAGAGCCCGGCATCGAGGAGATTGACTATCCGGCATTGCTCGATTTTCCGACGGCGCGCCTGCGGACCTATGCCCGCGAGACGGTCATCGCCGAAAAGTTTCAGGCCATGGTCGACCTGGGCCGGGCCAACACACGTCTAAAGGATTTCTACGACGTCTGGGTCCTGAGCCGTCTCTTCGCTTTCGACGATGATCGCCTGGCGCGGGCCATGGCGGCCACATTCGCTCGGCGTGGCACCGCCTTGCCGACCGTGTCGCCCGACGCACTGACGCCGGCCTTCTCCGGCGATCCGGAAAAACGGGCGCAGTGGCGGGCGTTCGTCGAGAACCTCGCTGAAGATCCCGGCGATCTCAACGGCGTTGTTGACGCCTTGGCCGACTTCCTGATGCCGCACGCCATGGCCGCCGCCCGCCACGTCCCGGTGCCCCCACCATAGCTCCTGGGGCGTGCCCGCGAGATCGCCGAGCATCCCGACGCCGGCAGGGCGTCCCAGCCCAGATCGACAGGCCGGAGAGCCCTGCCGTCCGGCACGATCCCGGACCGGCCTGGCTGGACGCCTGTCAACGGAGCAAGTCCTGGCTGGGGGCAGTCAAGCTCGTCCGACAGCGCTCCTGAATATACTCCAGATATAGCTTTTCAGGCGGTTCACCCGCGCGCTCACTCGTTGCGCCACATCCGTGGCGATCAACCCAAGGAGAGACCGTGATGACCACGCCCAAACTCCGCCTCGTCAGCTTCGGAAGCGCCAAGGTGCTCACCCGGGACGGCGAAGAAGGACCGTACCTCGAACTGATGTTCGTGAAGAGCCGCACTCCGGCCTGAACGGTCGAGTGGTCGCCCCTCAGGGGGCGGCCACAGAGGCCTTCAACCGAGGCCTCATGCAGCAGGTCAATGTCTATCGGACGGCCCCGGAGCCTGAAATTAGCCTCCGTCCCTCGTCGCGGCGCACCCGAAGTCAGGGAAGTGAATTCATTCTGCCCCTTGCAAGCGGGCGAACTCTGCCCGGCGCGACGCAGGTCGCTCCCGCCGACAGTCTGCATGGCCGGTCGTCGCGAAGAGGCCGCTGAATATACTCCAGATATAGCTTTTCTGCCGGCCACGCCGCGCGCTCATTGGGTCTGCCACATCCGTGGCGTTCAACCCAAGGAGACTGTGATGACCACGCCCAAACTCCGCCTCGTCAGCTTCGGCAGCGCCAAGGCGCTCACCCAGGACGGCGATATCGGACCGTACTTCGAACTGCTGATCGTCCAGAGCCGCACCCCGGCCTGAACGAAAGGGCGGTCGTCCTTGTGGCGACCGCCCCGAGGCCCGTCATCAGGAGGACCCCATGGCACGCCAGGTGACCCTTGCAGCCGGTCTGCATATGGTTCGGATCCGTGACGACGTGGTCATTCTCGACCTCGGCGCCGACCGGTATTCATGTCTCGTCGGCGGCGGAAATCAGCTCACGCCCGTCGGATCAGGGGCGGTCTCCGCAGACGACGACGTCCTGCAAGAACTTCAGTCAGCCGGCCTCATCGCCCCCGATCCAGGAGGGCCGACCTGCCGCACGCCGGTGACGCCGCGAGGCGAACTGACCGCCGATGAATACCCGGGGCGGATCGCGTGCCTGGACACGGCAATCCGGACTCTGGCGGCGACCGCGGCGTTCCGGGGTCAATCACTGGCGCAGTTGGTCGGCGTCGCAGAGCCCTCGAGCAACCGGCCGACGCCGTTCGACTGTCGGCGGATTTCGGCCCGGGCGTCAGCCTATCGCACCGTCCTGCCCTTCATCCCGTTTGAGGGACTCTGTCTTCAACGCGCCTATCAGCTGCGGCGCGTCCTCGCCTCCGACGGCCAGCGCGTGGACTGGGTCTTCGGGGTCAAGACCTGGCCCTTCTTCGCTCACTGCTGGCTCCAGATCGACGACCTCGTGATTGGGGACCGACTCGATCGCGTCCGATCATTCGCCCCCATCGCAGTGTTTTGAGGTGGGCGACTATCTGATCGTGTCGCGGGGAACTGCGTCGGCGGCGAGCGCACGCGCCGACACCTTGCGATCCCAGGCGGTCGCCGCCGGTATGACCGTTTCTGACCTGGGCGACCGTGCCTGGCTGGCGGTCGAGGGACCATCGCCTCCCGCCACCCTGCTCGTGGGCGCCTGGCGTTTGATTGGCCAGGTCTTTCACCGGGAGCATCGGATCGTAAGGCCGGACACGGACCAGGAGCCCTGGAGCTACGAACGCAAACTGCTGGCGCGCTTCTGGGGCCGGTTCGTGGGCGTTCGGCTATCGAGCGAAGGCGAGGTGGCCGAGATCCTGCGTGATCCTTGCGGCGGCCTGGACTGCATCGCGTGGGAGGATGACGGTCTGACGCTCGTGGTATCCGCAGTGCCGGCCTGGCTGCCGGTTCCGCGGTCCTGGAGCATCGCATTCGATCGCGTCGCCCAGGCGCTGCATGACCCGTTGCTCGTGTGGGAGGACCTGCTGCTCGACGGTCCGGTCGCCATCCTTCCCGGAACCGTCCAGCCGGCACCCCTGAAGACCCCCCCGACCGCGCTTTGGACGCCCGCGGCCATCGTCCGGCGCGGGGCGACGCAGCCCGTCAGCGACGCCGAAGCCGCTGCGGCGCTGACCCTGGCGCTCGACGACGCCGTGCGGGCCCTGGCCCTCGACGCCGGCCCACTCGCCGCGGAGGTGTCGGGTGGCCTTGATTCCAGCCTCGTGGCCGCCAGCCTCATCCGCGCGCGCAAGGACGTGGCCCCATGGATCAATCTCTATGGAGCGGAGGCCCAGTCCGATGAACGCCCCTATGCCACCGCCCTCGGCGCCGCGCTCGGTATCGATATCGTCAGCGTGCCCCATGCCAGCGGGCCGTTGAACGAGGCCGATTTCGAATCCATTTCCCATGGCGTCCGTCCGGGACTCGCCGGGATCGACATGCACCACGACCGCGACTGGGCCGGTCGCCTCCAGACTGCCGGCGCGACGGCGATCATGACCGGCCGGGGCGGGGATTCCATTCTGCTGCAGGGTGCGACGGCTGACGTGTTCACTGATCTCTGGCGCGCCCGGGGTTGGAGAGCGCTGACCTCCCCCGCCCTCCCCGGGCTCGCCAGGCTCAATGATCGATCGATCTGGTCTCTGATCGCAGGCGCGCGAAGACCGACCGAAGCCCGCCCTGCGCGACGCAACGAGATGATTGCGCCCGTCGGCCTTCCGACGATTCCCCACTGGCTTGGCGACTGCGCCGATCTCGGGCCTGCGAAGATCCTGCAGATCGCCGGCCTGATCGACGGGATCGGCCGCCAATCCCCCTCCTTGCAGACCCGGGTCGTCAATGTGCTGACACCCCTGCTGTCGCAACCGGTCGTCGAGACCTGCCTGGCTCTGCCCGCCACACAGCTCGTCCTCGGTCAGCGTGACCGGGGGCTGGCGCGCTCCGCGTTCCGCGATCGTCTGCCCCCGATCATCACCGAGCGCCGTACCAAGGGCGAGATGTCCGCCATTTATGGCCGCATGGTCGCCGATAACCTCGACTTCCTCCGGCCGTGGCTGCTGGAAGGTCAGCTGGCGGAGGCCGGCCTGATCAATCGGGCGGCCGCGGAAACCATGCTCTCGCGAGGCAATCTGATCTGGCGCGGGACCTACGGGGAGATCATGACGGCCGCGGCTGTTGAGGGATGGGTGCGGACGTGGAGTCAACGCCTGCGCCCGCGGGCGCGATCGGCCCGTCCCCGAGGGTCTCCTCCAGCCAGCGAAGCATCTGATCATAGACATCGAGGATATTGGCCGGACTGATGTTGGTGTGTCCCTCGCCCCAATAGGTGATGAGGCGGGCCCGGCCACCCTGGCGATTGACCACGCTGAAGACCCGCTCCGCCTGGGACATCGGCACATAGTCCCGATCCGCGGTGATCAGCAGGATGGGCGCCGTGATCCGGTTCGCCGTGAGATAGGGGCTGGCCTCAAGATAGCGATCGCTCGCCGTCCACGGCGGCCCGGGCATTCCGCCCTGGTTGGCCTCGACCCAACCCGTTTGCTGTCGCAAGGTGAGGCCTTCCTCGGGCATGGCGCGGCTGGCCGGGGTGAACTCACCCCAGAGGCCCAGCAGGTCGGTGGCCGGAGCCCAGGCGATGTAGGTCTGGTAGCGCGTCGAACGGCCCGCCGCGGCAACTGCGAGATATCCGCCGAAGCTGTGCCCCAGAAAGGCTGTCCGGTCTCGCGGGAGCCTGGGCCAGGCCGCCCACATGGCGTCGACGGCCAGATCCGTATCGGTCAGGAAGCCCTCGATACTTCCGCTCCCAGATGCGGCGACGGGAATCGAGGGCGAGAGGACGGCATAGCCCTCCGAGGCGAGCAGGGCGGCCCGCGGCCCGTAGAGCAGGTTCGGCGGGCTCAGGAAGCGCCCGTCATCGACCGCCCCGGGATAGGCGAGAACCACCACGCCCCTGGCCTCTTCCGGCGGCCGACCCGGCGGCAGGAAGAGCCAACTCGTCGTCGGCCGCCCCGAGGCGTCCAGGTGCGGCACGGGCACAGGCCGGGAGAGGGAGAGGTCCGCAAACCCCGCGTTGACCCGGTCCAGTTTGCGGTCCTCGCCCGGCACCGCCAGCCTGAGGGTCTCCATGCCGCGGTCGCGAGTGATCAGGAGCGCACCTTCGGCCGTAGCGGACATGACCGTCGTTTCCCCGGAAGGCGCGGTCCCCCCCAGCGGGGTCGGGCTCGCTCCCGTCCGCAAGACAGACAGACGCCCGGCGCCGTCGATCGCCAGCGCCCAATCCTGACGGGGCGGCGCGTTGACGCGCAGCCTGACGGGCTTCATCCGATCCGCGCTCTGAGCATCTGACACAGCGGCCTCTGCGGCGCTCCGCCGCGTCTTCCCGCCTGCCCCGATCTCCCACAGGCCGCCGCCCGCAAAGAGGAGCGCCGTTTCGTCGCCAATGGCCGACAGTCGGCCGGGCGCCTGATCCAGGTCCGCCGTCAGCGCGCGTGGCGATTCTCCAAGAGCCAAGGCCTGCCAATCGAACCGGGAGGCGTCTCGTCGCCGGGCGTAGAGAACAGGCGTGTCGCCGATCCAGTCCGCGCGCACGCCGGCGAGCTGGTCGATGTCGCCGCCCGGCGGGAACGGGTCAAGACCGTGACGATCAATACGGACGAGCGCGCCGTCACGGTCCACGCGCGTCAGATCGCCGCTCGCCCAGGACTCTCCATCTCGCCGAACCCAGACCAGCAAGGCGTCGGAGGTGAATGTCCACCGCAGCAGGTGCGGCGCCACATCCAGACCGGCGGGCAGCGAGGTCGCCCGTCCGCTTGCCACCTCGATCAATTCCAGCTGCCCCCGCTCGGGGTTGCCGAACTGACGCACGCCGTCGGGGCTGACCGGGACCGGGGAACCGGCACGCAGCACCGCGATGGCGCCACCATCCGGGGAGACGGCCCAATCCCGAATCAGACCGGACGCCAGGGGCCGCACCTTCTGGCTAGCGATATCCAGCAGCACCAGCGACCGGTCGCGCGCGGGCGTTTGCGCCATCGCCGCACCGCCGAGCGTGTCGACCACTGTCCGACTCGGCTCGCGCCCCCGGGCCTGGGCGGCCCATTGGCGCGCGATCTCTGCCTGGGCTCCCCCTGCGTAGCGAAAGAGCCATGGCAGCCGCGCGTCCGGAAGCACCGTCAGTCCAAGCCGGTCATCATCAAGCCAGGCGGCGGTCGAACCCGTAAACGGGGCATCCGGCGTCAGGCCGGTCCACCAGACTGTCCGGTCGGACATCTCGACCACGCCCGCCTCGAACCGATCGTCTCTGAGCCTGTAGATCAGCAGCCGCCGCCCTGACGGCGACCAGTCCCCGAGGAGCAGACCGGGCCCCTCCGAAGCCGGCAAGAGACGCTCCGGCGACGTCCCGCCGCCGGTCTCCGCGATCCAGAGTTCGCTGAGGGTCCAGACCGACCGGTGATCGAGGTCGAAGGCCGGGGCGGCGTCGTATGCCGCTCGTCGTTCATAGACGGCCCATCGCCCGCCCGGATCCAGTGATGCCGCACCGAAGGACGACATTGAGACGACATCCCGGATCGTCATGGGACGACCCTGGGCGTGGGCGGCGGACGACAGGCAGGCAAGCGTCAGCGCGACCGCCGCGAGGCGACGCAGGAGGACGGTGATCATGGCGCACTACCAGCGCTTGATCATCTGCAGGGCGACGGTGCGCCCCAAGACGCTGGCCTGGGCGGCGTCGAACCCGTACCCCGCCGGCGAGTCGTAGAAGGGCGGATCCTCGTCCGTCAGGTTCTGGACAGAAAGCGCCAGCTGCAGACCGGCGAAGGGCCCCGACTCCGCCGACCACGACGCCCGGACGTCAATCGTGTTCCAGGCCGCGATATCCTGCCCGGCCAGGCCCTCATAGGCCGACACGTGGTTCCAGTGAGCGTCAAATCCCCAGCTTCCGTACGACCAGACAGCGCCGGCGCGGGAACGAAGTCGGGCCGGATATCCGACAAGGCCCAGGACGTCGCGCACATCGGCGGTCGGCGTGGGCTGGATGTCATAGTCGATCAACCAGGAGGCGGAGGCGTCAAGCGAGAGCGCATGGCTCCCCGTCAGCAGCGGGTAGCGCGCCGACAGATCCAGACCCCGAACCGACACGGCGCCGGTATTGACCCAACGCCCGTCGAGAATGGCGCCATAGGCTGTCGGCGGGAACAGGCTCCCGCCGGCGAAGTCCGGACGGTTCAAGTAGCTGTTGACCAGAGCGAGGTCGGCCGGGTTGTTGGCCGCATCGACGAGCGTCACGAAGGGCTGGAGCGACGGGTCGGTCAACGCGCGGGCGATGTTCGCGGCCACAGGCTGGGCGATGCGGTCGCTGAACTCGGTGCTGAACAGGCTCGCGGTCAGAGTGCCGCCGCCGACCGGTCGGTAATCAAAGCCGAGTGTAAAGGTCTCTGCGGTCTCCGGCTCGAGGTCCGGATTGCCGCCATAGAGATACAGGGAAAGGACGTTCGCGCCCGCCCGCGGCAGGGAGGTCACCGAGATGGCCGAGGCGTCGTGGAGTTGTGGCAGGCCGGGCGCCCTGAAGGATGTGCCCCAGGACGCCCGGACCGACAGGGTCTCGAGCGGCGACCAGATCACTCCCAGTTTCGGATTCGCCGTGGAGCCGAAGTCGTCGTACTCCTCGAACCGCCCCGCGAGCGAGAGTTCCAGGCGCCGGACCCCGGCTCGGGCATTCCCCTCTCCCACCAGCGGCACGCGCACCTCACCGAAGATGGCGCTGATCTTGCGATCCTGCTCGGGCGTTATTGTCAGCACCGGCGCCACGGTCGAGCCGAGACTCTCGACCTGGGTGTTGAAGCCCTCGCGCCGGAACTGCAGACCGACCGCCGCCTGCACCGGCCCCGCGGGGAGGTTGAAGAGCGGGCCGGTGAGCAGCAGGTTGGCCGAACTGGCCCGGCTCCGATCATGGGCCCGGGTGTAGCCGCTGCTGATGAAGTCCAGTACCGCCCGACCGTTCGCGGTCCCGTCTCCGAACGGGTTGAAATAGCCGTCCACCGCTGCCCGATAGGGCGTCGCCGGATCATCCGGAATATTGCCGAGCGCCTCGTTCAGGAATCGCGAGTTGACCCGCCCTTCCGTCCCGGAGGAACCCCGTTCCTCTGCATGAGCCAGATAGGCTTCCAGCGACCAATCCCGGCCGAGCTCCAGAGCACCGCCGGCGGTCACGCCGAGACTTCGCGAGGAACCGAACCGGTGCGGCGGTCCCAGGTCCCGGTAGAACGAATAACCGATCGTGTGGGACGCCGCCCCGGACGGCGACACGAACCAGGGATTGGCGCTCGTGACGTTGAACACGGCCGGCGTCGTCGCCCCTGCGATGCTGTAGTCCCTTTGGCTGAAGCGCAGGTCGGCCGTGAGTTCCAGGCGCTCGCCGAGGCTCTGCCGGATACGGCCGTAGACGCTGCTGCGTTCGGTTTCGGGCGAGAGATCCTGCCCCTGGGCCGTCGCCTGCAGGTTGGCCTCCCCTGCCGCAAAATCCGCCGGGGTCGTGGCGGCGCCCGAGGGACCGGGCCGTATCGCCCAGCGGGAGACGTAGCCCCTGGCCACCGGGTCGAAGGCGACGATGTTGCCGGGCGAGGCGAACGGCGTCCGGTGATCCGTACCGCCGAAGGGTCTGAGGTCCCCGTCCGCGGTCCAGGGCCGGTCCAGAGAACTGAAGGCGTTCACCTGCTGGTATTCGTACGACAGCAGGGCCGACCCGGTCTCCCAGGAGGTTCCGGCGAGATGCGATACCATCAGGTCCTCGGCCCCGCCTTCGGCGGCGCCAATCCGAAGCCGGGATTCCTGGCCATTGAAGGCCCGGCGCATGATCACATTGACCACGCCGGCCACCGCATCGGCGCCGTAAAGGGCGGAGGCCCCGTCGAGCAGAATATCGACCCGTTCGACCGCGGCGGATGGCAGGGCCGATACGTCGGCGAACTCGCCCCGATAGCCCGTGCCCGCGAGCCGGCGGCCATTGAGCAGGACCAGGGTGGCGTCGGCCCCGAGACCGCGCAGGTTCACACCGGTGGCGAACACCGAGTTGGACCCGGCTCCATCGACGCCGGCCAGGGTCGCCGTGGGATTGGCCGAGCCGGCGTAGTTTTGCGGCAAGTCCTTCAGGATCTCGGCCACCGTGGCGGGCCCACGGCGATCCAGATCGTCACGATCCAGGACGACGACGGGCGAGGCGAGCTCGCCCGACGTCTTCAGCAGCGTACCCGTGACGATGATCTCGTCCAGCAGGACAGGGCTTTCCGCCGCCTCGGACGGCCCGCTTCGACGCAGGAAAATGACCCCCGGACGCGTCTGGGACCAGGCGAGACCCGACCCTCGCAAGAGAGTGTTCAATGCCTCCGGCGGCGCATGGCGCCCTCTCAGTCCCGGTGTCCGCAAACCGGCGACCAGATCCCCGGTGAAAAATATCTGCTGGTCCGACTGGGTCGCGAACAGATTCAGCGCGTCTCCCAGCGACCCGGCCGGGATGTTGAAGTCGCGCGCCTCCTGGGCGCAGGCCGTCGTGCTGACGGCGAGAACACAGGCGACCAGCGCACTGCAGGACAAAAAACTCGAGCGACTCATATTCATGGCTCCCCTCCCCGCCACATGGCGTCAGAGAAGAGACGGTTCAGACCTCGGGTAACCCCGGAGAGGTTTCTCAATTATTTTTTCGCTCCGAGAGGCGGACGGTTCCATCCGGCCCCGGAGTGACTTCAAGTTCGAATACCTGCGAGGCCGTGGAGACGAAGGCCTCCCGGTCTCCTGTCCTGAACACCCCGTTGACCGGCACGGCGTCCAGTGAGGTAGCCTCCAGTTCGATCTTCGCCGTCAGATACCGGTTCACTTCGGCCACGGCCAAACGCAGCGGCGTATCGCGGAAGACAATCCGCCCGTCCGTCCAGCTGGTCTCGGCCTGCACATCGACTGAACGGACGGCGACCTCTCTGGCGGTGACGCGGGTATGCTGGCCCGCTGCCATCCGCTGCACCGCCCTGCCCTCCCCCGCCGGCGCCACATCGACGACGCCCGACACCAGGGTCACGCTGACGGCGGCGGCGTCACGGCGAACATCGAACACCGTACCGACCGCCGTCACCTGTGTCCCACCGGCCTGGACGACGAACGGTCTCACCCGGTCGTGCGCCACGGTAAACAGCGCCTGTCCCCGCTCAAGATCCACGAGGCGCTGATCGCCCGCGAACCGAACCCTGACCCGCGAGCCCGTATCCAGCCGGATCGACGACCCGTCGGCCAACTGCACGACGCGCTGCTCCCCCACGCCCGTGACGAAGACCGTCCGGCTCTGCATCCACGCCCATCCGCCCATCGCCAGCACCGCCGCCGCGCCGACCGCAGCCAGTCCCAAAAGGCCGCGCGGGACAGCGCGGGACCGACCCGTGCCGGCCTTGCGCGACATCGCAGCCTCGAGGGCTTCCATGATGGCAGGATCGTCCGCCAGCTTGCCCGTATCGGCCCAGACCTTCTCGACACGTCGATACGCAGCGGCGTTCGCCGGCTCCGCGCGCCAGGCGAAGAATTCTTCAATCGTGCCGGTGCTGACATTACGCGCGCCCAGACGGGCGTGCCAGGCGGCCGCCTCTGTCTCTGCGGTTTCAACCCGGATCGTCGGGCTGGTCATGGTGCGCCCCATCTCTAGCGCCGAAGCTGGGCTGCGCAGTGAGCCAGGGCCTTGGTCATGCGCCACTCAACGGTTTTGGGACTGATCCCGAGCTGCTCTCCGATCTGAGTGTTCGTCAGACCGCCGAACCGGGATAGCACAAAGACATCGCGTAGGGGCACAGGCAAACCGAGGACCAGCTGCTTCGCCAGCACCTCATCGGTCTGAGCAGGCATTTCAACGCCCCACCCGTCCAGTTGACCGACTTCACGGGCGCAACGAGCCCGACGATCTCGCCCGGCATAAAGGTCCGCTGCCAGATTTGAAGCGATGCGCAGCAAGAGCGCTTTGGGATGCCGGACGCCCTGACCGGCTTGATACGGGCCGACCCGCAACCAAGTTTCCTGCAGAAGATCTTCAGCGTCTTGCGCCCCGTAGCGCCTCACAAGTCGGGCCCGGAACCAGTTAGAATAACGGTTGTAAATGTCAGACAGAGACGCCTGGCTTTCCTCATTCATCCGATCGAAGCCCTCCGCCACGGCTGGATCCCCAACAAGCAGACAAATCACCCAAGGCGTCTAAAATGACACGTTTAGGGGACAGCGCCTATCACGCTCTTCCGCCCAAGTGCGGGAATGGACGTCGTCTCCCAGCTTGGAAGGAACGTGAGGACCATCCGGCTTGGGGCTGGGCTTTCTCAGGAAGAACTAGCGTTCCGGGCAGGCCTTAAGCGCAGCTATTTGAGTGATCTAGAACGCGGCACACGGAACCCAACGGTGCGTGCACTTGGACGCATTGCAGATGCACTCGGCGTAACGCCAAGTGGGCTGCTTAAGGACCCGGAGGAATCGGGTATTCATGATTGAAGATGAGTGAAATGACACGACTGGTGGGCGGCGCTCGGGAACGAGTTTGGGCCATCTGTCGTGATGGACGTTGTGGCCCTCTTCGGGAAAAACGTGCGAACGCTTCGGGATCGAGAAGGGTTGTCGCAAGAAGAGTTGGCTTTCAGGGCCGGCATGAAGCGGAGCTATCTAAGCGATCTTGAGCGTGGCACCAGAAATCCCTCTGTGCGCGCGCTAGGACGATTAGCGGAGGCGTTGAGGGTTGCTCCGTCTCGTCTTCTTGAAGACCCAAGCCCCTCAGAGACAGATTCGAATGTCGTCGTGAGGTCCCGCTAAGAGATCCGCAAGTGTGATGTCTGATCAGCGCCGATACCGTTGAAAAAGTCGGCAATTGCCACGGGCTTCAGGGGCTGATTCACTCTGGTCATTGAGGCTGGAGGCAGTGCGATGATGGGCGAGCGGCGGGTCGATCAGGCGGCCCTGTTCTATACTTT
>Ga0209571_1000241_pt1 | contig 92687 bp, 99 predicted proteins | sample EBPBio102011_DNA_FD_185866 | JGI IMG/M metagenome (GOLD analysis project Ga0209571, IMG submission 185866) | Wastewater treatment Type I Accumulibacter community from EBPR Bioreactor in Madison, WI, USA - Reactor 1_1/10/2011_ DNA (SPAdes)... | ecosystem: Engineered > Bioreactor > EBPR >... | reverse complement strand
AAAGTATAGAACAGGGCCGCCTGATCGACCCGCCGCTCGCCCATCATCGCACTGCCTCCAGCCTCAATGACCAGAGTGAATCAGCCCCTGAAGCCCGTGGCAATTGCCGACTTTTTCAACGGTATCGACCCTTAGCGGGCATTCGGAAACGTGCTTAGGTCAGGCATGGCGCTGAGGTTGTTCGGCTTGATCGTTGTTCTCGCCCTCACGTCATGTGCGGATGGGGGTTTCAGCGGCGGCACGCGACAGTTTACCGGCGTCTGGCTCTACGAGTTCGAAGGATCGAGTTTTGTAGAGGGAGCGACCGAGATACCGGCAACGCTTCCTGACTATGAGAAGACCGATTGGTTGGAGTGGAATGAGTGGCCGCATCTGGAACGCCTGTTGGAGGACAGGCTCGAAGATGAGGGCTGCTATACGGTGCAGCCGTTCCTCGTCACTTTCGTTGGTCGCCGGACGTATCATCCTTTCGGTGGCGCCGGCCACTTGGGCCTCTGGCGTTCAAAGGTGACGGTGCAAAAGCCAGTGTCGGCTAAGCGGCTCGGTCCGTCATTCTGCTATGACCGCTAACCACTCTCCGATGCCAGTCCGATCCCGACCCAATGCGGACACCGGTGCGGCTATCGTGTAGTGTGCCGGCATGACACCGCTCAGGGTCTATTCTTTCCGTGACAGCGCATTCAGCCCTGATGGCGATACCCACGTTTGCGTCGTTGAGCGAGAAGCGCTTACTGCATTCATGTCGCCGAAAGAGGTAGCCGCGGCCTTCAGCGGTCATGTTGTCTATCGGCGTGGTCTCTTCATTCGCTACATTGGTGTTTGGGGTCGAAGGAATGGAAAGCGCCTGCGGCGCTTTCTTTCGGAGCGGGGAGCCGCCGTCACCATTGTCCGCAGCAGACCAACAGGGGCGCGCATTGCGGTGTTCGAAACGCGCGGGAAGCGTGAGCGTGTAAGGGCCATCGCGCCCACGCCGGCCTGAAGGGCTAAGGTCCATTAACCTCTCTCAAGGCTTGCTCTGATGCCGACCCCTTGCGGACATTCTGATCGCCGATAGGTTGACCGTATGGCCGGTTCTCGCTTCATAGGCATGACGTTGAATGAACGGCTTGTGGAAGCCGACGCGCTTACCGCGTTCGATGACGCTCTTGCCACGCGCGATCAGAAACGGCTCTCTGAAATTCTCGACTCGGTCGATGCCTCTCCGGGCACAGCAGAAGCACCGCTCGGCCTGAAATACTCGTGCTGGTTCTGCGGAGACAGCATCGAAAAGGGCGGACGGCCAGCGTTAAGCATCGCATTGACCAACGTCTGGAATGACGAGCCGGAGTTCGAGCCAACCCAAGTGATCTACGCTCATTTCACATGCGCCGAAACGCGGATGAAAGGGGCTTCGATGTCCCTTAACCCCGACCTCTCATTTCCCGATGGGACCGAACGGTAAGGTCCGCTCCCCGCTCTCAGCCGCCAGTCTGATGCCGACCCATTGCAGACCCTAGCCGACTAGTCACGGCCTCTACGTTTTGCTGCCCAAGCCTGCTCAAGTGCGTGGATACGTTTGCGCTGATGCTGCGAGCGAATCTCTGTCCGCTCGAAGAAATGTCCATCCCGCCAGATCACACCCGCAGCCACCGCCTGCATCTTTAGTTCGTCTAGATCGTCAACCCGCTCGTAAGCCCAAACTCTCCACCTGACGACGAGGAAGGACCAAGTGAGCCAAGCCAAAGGCCAACTTGCCAAGAAGGCCAGCCCTGCTACCAATATTGCTGTCTCCGCGATAAACCCGAGGTTCAGAGTGATCGCCAAGGCAAGTGCCGGGATGCCAAACATCACCGCCATGACTGCACCGTTGACTGTCAGGTTGCCTTGGCTGGCGGCCTTGGCAGCCGTTATCTTGGCAATCATGACTTGGCTATCCCTCCTTTGATCCAACGACCGTGCCTCCTGCGCAGTGCTTTCGCAACGTCCGCCGATCCCTTCAGGCGTCGGTCTGATTCCGACCCGTTGCGGACGTCGGGGCTATTGAGGCTGGTCCGTCGCGCCAAATCGCTTGGCCAATGCCACGCTGGTGCGGCCAAAGAGGACGACACCCAGTATCCCCACTAGCAGTGACAAATCCCGAGAAACGAAAAAGGCAATCGTGATTGTCAGAAGACCGAGCACGACGCCGACAGCGAGTACAACAGCTTTGAGGTCGATGCGGCTTTTCATGCCGTGACCCTAGCTGGCGATATGTGGGGCGGCAATGTCAGGTCCCTGTCCCCTTTGGCCAAACTGATATCGAACCCCTTGCGGACTCTTACGGCAGGGCCGGTTCAGACAACTACGCCAACCGTGCCCGCCTGTTGAAGTGAAGCCCTGTGATGAGGGCTATCGATATGGTCCAGCCGGACAGGATCAGCACAATCTGAGTTGCCGGGTCGGGCCAAAGGCCGGACTGCAGCTTGCTGTTGACAGCAAAGCAGTGCGAATCGCCGTCAGCAGAATCGTCCGCAGACTTGTATGCTCTAAGCGCCGCGATTTCGTTGAGGGATAGGCGATCCAATGTAGCCAACCTCGTCCGGCGAACTTTAGGGCAGGATTTAGGGCTCACAAAGGCGTGACAATCAAGTCTATGAATATTATGACTTTTTCAGATGTTCTGGCGGAGACGGAGGGATTCGAACCCTCGGTACCCCTTACAGGGTACGACGATTTAGCAAACCGTTGCCTTCAGCCACTCGGCCACGTCTCCGGCAGGCGGCGTGGATAGCGGAGCGGACGGCGGCGTGCAATCCGCGTCGTGCAAGTTGCGGCTGTTAACATGATCTAGAGGCCGTTCGGGCAGGATCGGTGGGACGTTTCCCTTCGCCGGACGCCCATGCCCGACTCTCTGTCTCGTCTGCCCACGTCGGATGACGTGGTCGCCGCGCCCGCCGGAGCGCCGGCGCTTCTGGCCTATGCCGCGCGCCGCATGGTCGAACCTGACGCCAAGGGTGCGGCCCGACGCGGCCCCTTTCGACCGGAAGTCTGGCTGAACGCCCGCCAGCGGGCGGCGGCGCGTCTGGCCCCCCATTATTTCCGCGCCATCGACGCCAGCCTGGCGATCGCCCTGGCCCTGGCCTGCGCCTGGACGGCGGCGCCCGTGGGCTTGATCCATGCTCCGGTAGCCCTGATCCTGCCCTATGCGGCGGGGACGGTGCTGATGCTGTGGCTGATGCGGCGACTGGACCTGTATCGTTTCGGCCGCGACCAGGGCGTCGGCGTTCACCTGGCGCGGGTCACGATTTGCGGCGTGCTGGGCGGCGCGCTGGCCCTGATCCTGACCGTCGGATTCGCTCCGGGCGCGGCCGCCATCTCCGCCGTCCTGATCTGGACGGCCCTGACGACCGTCACCCTATATGGCCTGCACATGGGCTGGCGCGACATGATCGGCCGCTGGCGCGCCTCCGGGGCCTTGACGCCGAACGTCGTCATCGTCGGCGCGACCAAGAACGCCGAGGCGGTCATCCAGGAGGCGCTGAGGCGACGCGACCTGAACGTTCTGGGCGTGTTCGACGACCGTCTGGCCCGCGCGCCCGAGGCCGTGGCCGGGGTGCCGGTGCTGGGTCGGGCCGAAGACCTGCTGGCGCACCGCATGACGCCCTATGTCGATCGCATCGTCGTCGCCATCGATCCGCGAGCCGAGGCCCGCGTGCGCGAACTGACCGGCCGTCTGGCCGTCTTGCCCACCCCGGTCACCCTGATGGTCGATCCGCACGGCGAGGATGAACGCAACGCCGCCCTGGAACGCCTGGCGCGTACCCCTCTGGCCAATCTGGACGGCCCGGTCGACCCGGACAAGAAGGCCTTCCACAAACGCTTGCAGGATCTGGTCCTGGCGCTGGCGGCCCTGGTCGTGCTGACGCCTGTGCTGGGGCTGATCGCCCTGGCCATCAAGATGGACAGCCCCGGCCCGGCCTTCTTCCGCCAGCGCCGTCACGGCTTCAATCACGAGGAGATCGTGGTCTGGAAATTCCGCACCATGCGCAACGAGACCGCCGACGCCACCGCCGCGCGTCAGGTCACGGCGGATGACGACCGCATCACCCGCATCGGCCGCATCCTGCGCTCGACCAGCCTGGATGAACTGCCTCAGTTGTTGAACGTCATCCACGGCGAGATGTCGCTGGTCGGGCCGCGGCCGCACGCCATCGGCATGAAGACCGGCCAGGTGGAATCCGCCCGTCTGGTCGCCGACTACGCCCATCGCCACCGCATCAAGCCGGGCATGACCGGCTGGGCCGCCATCAAGGGATCGCGCGGTCCCCTGCACAGCGCCGCCGACGTGCGTCGTCGGGTCCAGTTGGACGTCGACTATATCGAGCGCCAATCGTTCTGGCTGGATCTGTGGATCATGGCCGTCACCGTCCCGGTGCTGCTGGGCGACCGCATGGCGGTGCGCTGATGTTCTGGCGCGGCGTCTGGGGCTATCTGCCCGCCAATATCGTGCAGGGCGTGGTCGGCTTCCTGGCCATCGTCGTCTTCACGCGTCTGCTGAGTCCCGAGGACTTCGGTCGCTACGCCCTGGCCTTTTCGGTCGTGACCCTGGTTCATGTCGCCGTCTTCACCTGGCTGGAGGCGGCCATGGCGCGCTTCTGGGCGGCCCAAAAGACGGCCGAGGACATCGCCGCCCATTTCGCCGGCCTGTACCGCACAGCCTTCGTGCTGGCGGCCCTCTATCTTCCCGCCGTCGCCCTGTTGCTTTGGCTTCTGCCGTTCGATCCGGCCTTCCGCCTGGCCCTGGGCGCAGGTCTGTTCGGCGCGCCGGTGCGGTCTCTGTCCAAGTTGGCGCAGGAGCGGTTTCGCGCGGCCGGAGAGGTCGCCAAGGCTGCCGGTCTGGACATCTTCATCGCCGTCGGCGGCCTGGTCATCGGCATTGGCTTCGCCCTGTCGGGCGCGGGCGGCGCGGCGCCGCTGGCCGGCCTGGCCCTGGCCCCTCTGGCCGCCCTGCCGTTCATCCTGCCCGGCGAGTTGAAACAAGGGCGGCGCGGGGTCGTCGACCCAGCCCGGCTGCGCGCCTACGCCGTCTATGGCTATCCGATCGCGGCCAGTCTGGCCCTTGCCGTGGTGCTGGCCTCGACCGACCGTTTCCTGCTGGCCGCCTTCATGGATACGGCCGCCGTCGGCGCCTATCACGCGGGCTACAGCCTGGCCAATCGCACGCTCGACGTCCTGTTCATCTGGCTGGGCGCCGCAGGGACCCCCGCTCTGGTCATGGCGTTGGAGCGGGGTGGGCGTGAGCGACTGGTCGCCGCCGCGCGCGAACAGGCCCAGACCCTGGTCCTGATCGGTCTGCCGGCCTGTGTCGGCGTGGCCCTGGTCGCGCGTCCCCTGGCCCAGTTCATGATCGGCGAGCCGCTGCGCGAAGCCGCCACCCTGATCACGCCCTGGATCGCCCTGTCGGCCCTGCTGTCGGGCATGACGGTCTATTATTTCCACCAGGCCTTCACCCTCAGCCGCAAGACCGGCCTGCTGCTGGCGGCCATGGCGGTTCCGGCGCTGGCCAACGTCGTGTTGAACGTCATTCTGATCCCGCGCTTCGGCGTGTTGGGCGCGGCCTGGGCGACTGCGGCCAGCTTCGGTCTGGGCCTGATTGCGTCGTGGGCGATGGGGCGGCGCGTCATGCCCCTGCCCGTGCCGTGGGAGACCCTGATCCGCTGCGGGATCGCCTCGGCGGTCATGGCCGTCGCGGTTCGCTCGCTGCCGACCATAGGCGGCTTCCCCGAACTGATGCTGGACGCCTCGGTCGGCGCGGTCGTCTATGCCGCTGTCGTCCTGACCCTGAACGCGGCGGGCGTGCGCGACCTGGCCCGTCGCCTGATCGCGCAACGCCGGGGGGCCTTGGCATGAGCCGCCGCGCCGTCATCACCGACAACCCACGCTGGACGGCGGCCCGGCCCGCTGTCTCGGTCCTGATCCCCTTCCTGCGCGACGACCCGAGCGAGCTTGTGGCTCTGCTGGATGAAGAGGCGGCGGCCGTCGACGGCGGGGCGGAGCTGTTGCTGCTGGATGATGGCACCGGCGACGCCGAACTGACCGCGCGCCTGTCGGCCCAGATCAAGACCCTGCGTCTGCCCGCGCGCCTGATCACCCTGCCGGCCAATGAGGGCCGCAGTCGGGGCCGCAATCGTCTGGCCTCAGCCGCACGCGGCGGCAGTCTGCTGTTCCTGGACAGCGATATGCGCCCCGACCATCGCCGTTTCCTGAAGGATTGGGCCGATCTGGTGGCGCGCGAAGACCCGGCCGTGGCCTTTGGCGGCTTCTCCCTGCTCCAGGCGCCGGATGAGGCGCGTTTCGCCGTGCACCGCGCCATGGCGACGCGCTCGGACTGCGTGCCCTATACCGAGCGCGCGCGGCAGCCCGAGAAGTACGTCTATACCTCCAACCTGCTGGTCCGCCGCGACGTGTTCGAAGCCGAGGCCTTCGACCCCGGCTTCACAGGCTGGGGCTGGGAGGACGTGGAATGGGCCATGCGCGTCTCGCGCCGCTTCCGCGTGGTCCATCTGGACAATCCGGCCACCCACATGGGCCTGGACACGGTCGAGGCCCTGACCGCCAAATATGAGCAGTCGGCGCCCAACTTCGCCCGCGTCGTCGGCCGTCACCCCGACATCGTCAGCACCTATCCCAGCTACAAGGCCGCGCGCCTGCTGAAACGCCTGCCCGGTCTGGACGCCGCTCGCCCGTGGATGAAACGCGCCGCCGCCGCCGCCTGGCTGCCGGTCAAGGCGCGGGCCTTCTCGCTGCGCCTGTACCGCGCCGCGCTGTACGCTGGGGCTGTCTGATGCAGCCCTATGCCGCCGACCCCAGCCTGAAGGGCAAGCTGCGGCGCCGCTACGCCCGGCTGACGCATCGACGCCCGGCGCGGCTGACGCTGGATCGGCCGGTGGTCAGCTTCACCTTCGACGACGTTCCCCAGAGCGCCGTGCATGAAGGCGCGCCGGTGCTGGAGACCGAAGGCGTGCGCGGCACCTGGTACCTATGCGCCGGACTGTTCGGCCGTGACGGGCATATGGGCCGGTTCGCAGACGCCGACGACGTTCGCCGCCTGGTCTCGGCCGGGCATGAGATCGCCTGCCACACGCGCGATCACATCGACTGCCATCGCGCGGACGACGCCCGTCTGCTGGCCGATGTGGACGCTAATGCGACGACGTTGCGCGCGCTGGGCGGAACCGCCCTGCATTTCGCCTTTCCCTATGGCGAGGTCGGGCCGGGCGCCAAACGGCTGCTCGGTCCCCACTACGGCTCGCTGCGCGGCGTCCATGCGGGACTGGTCCACGACGGCGGCGACCGCAACCAACTGCCTGCCGTCGGCGTCGAGGGCGATGACGGTCAGGTGCGCGCCCGCGCCTGGATCGACCGGGCCGTGGCCGAAAGGGCCTGGCTGATCCTGTTCACGCACGACGTGCGGTCCAGGCCCTCGGCCTGGGGCTGCACGCCCGAGACGCTGCGCGACCTGGCCCGATACGCCAAGGCGTGCGGCTGCGACATCCGCACCGTCGGCGAGGTGCTGACGTGAGCGCGTCTGCTCAGGTCAGCGTCGTGGTGCCGACCCTGCGCCGTCCCGCCGAACTGGAGCGCGCACTGCGCTCAGTCTTCGTCCAGACCGGCGTCAACGGCCGCCTTGCCTCCGTCGTCATCGCCGACAATGATCCCGCCGCGTCCGCCGAGACGACCGTGCGACGTCTGCGGGGCGAGGCGTCGGTCGACCTGATCTATCGTCATGTCCCGCGCCCCGGCGTCGCCACGGCCCGCAACGCCGCCCTGGCCGAAACCAAGGCGCCGCTGATCGCCTTTCTCGATGACGACGAGATCGCCTCGCCCGGCTGGCTGGCCGCCTTGATCGACGCCCAGGCCCAGACCGGCGCCGATGCCGTGTTCGGTCCGATCCAAGGACGGGCGCCGGACGCAAGACCGTGGCTGCGCCCCTATCTCGAACGCTTCTTCGGCCGCCAAGGCCCGTCGACCACCGGACTGATCGAGCATGGCTTCGGCTGCGGCAACTCCCTGATGGTGCGCGCGACCGCCCTGCCCGGCCCGGCGCCGTTCGACGTCTCGGCCGATCAGTCGGGGGGCGAGGACGACGCCTTGTTCGCGGCCCTGGCCTTGCGCGGCGGCCGTTTCGGCTGGGCCGCCGACGCCTGGGTCGAGGAATACGCCCCCGCTCACCGCGCCACCCTGACCTACGCCCTGGCCCGCGCCTTCGCCTATGGACAGGGTCCCAGCCAGACCGCCGCCAAGGCGGGCGACTGGCTCGCCGTCGCCCGCTGGATGCTGATCGGCGCCGCCCAGGCCGTCGCCTTCGGCGCCGCCGCCCTGGCCCTGACCCTGGTCCTCAACCCCCGCCGCGCCGATATGCTGGACCGCGCCGCACGCGGGGGCGGAAAGCTGTTCTGGATGAAGGGCTTGGAGCCGCATTTCTATGGGGCGCGCGAACTGGCGCGGTTGGACGCGAAACGGGCCTAGACTGGAAAGGACCGAGTCCAATGGGCCTCGGTGCGTCTCCCCCTTCTCCGATCCGCAGCACGCACCTCAGCAAGGGTCTGCGCCGGATGCGGACGCGCACCACTTCCCTCGTCCCCTTGCGGGAGAAGGAAAATCATCCCGTCAGCCGCTTTAAGAAGGCCGGCGGCTTGTAGGTCGAGCGGTTGACCACCGCCCCGGCGATACGGCCTCCCACGGCCTCGATCTCATCGCGCAGGATGACCGGTTCGTGCGCCGCCGTGGTCTCGGCCGCGACCACCAGTATGGTGGCGTCGACGAAGGGGGCCAGGGTGATGGCCATGTCGTTGCGATCCGCCGCCGGGCTGTCGATCACCACGGTGTCGGCGTGTTTCCTCAGCGCGTCCCAATAGCCCGGCTCTCCGATCACCTCGACGCGCTGGCCCGAGCGCAGCGTCTCGGTGGCGAAGCGGGTGATCCAGAGGCGTCCGCCCAGGCAAGGACGCGCCGCCAGCAGACGCGCGGGCGCGACCGGCCGATTCTGTTGATCCATCACGCGCGGCGTCACGGCGAAGAAGCTCGATCCGTCCGGCGACGCCAGGGCCGCACGGCCCAACCGACCGAACCGCTCAGGCTCGGCCGCCGCCGCCTCTAGCTGTCCCTGTTGCAACAGGTCGCCGTCGATCAGCCAGACCGGCTTGCGCGCCCGCACCGCCGCCAGGCGCGCGAACTCCCGCGCCACGGTCGAGACCCCCTCGCCCGTGCCTGCGGCGGCGAACTGGATCACGCGCCCGCGGTGTCGCGGCGCCGGTCCCAGCGCCGCCCAAAGACCGGCCATTTCGGATGTCAGATCGACCATCGAATCGGTACGCGCCCCCGCCCCAGGCTCCTAAGCTACCACGGTCATTGAACTTTGGCCGGAGCGACCGCCAGCACGGGCATCTCCAACGTCCGTCCCGCCGAACCGGCCGTGACGAAGCCTCGCCGGGTGAAGATCCGCAACAGGCCGATGCACAGGGCGGTGAAGGCGGCGAACAGGAAGACAGCCGCCAGAAGCGGCGCCTTCAGGCTCTTGCCCCGCGTCGGGGTTTGCGCACGTTCGATGACGGTGACATTGTCCGCCCCCGCCGCCACCAGGGCGCCTTCGGCGCGGCTCTGAGCCTCGCGCTGCTGGAACTCCCGCACCGACCCTTGCAGCATCTCGCGATTGCCGCCCAGCACGGCGTTCTCGGACTCCTGGCGGGTCAACTCCATCTGCCGCTCGCGGATCTGCGCCAGTTGCTGCTCGGCGCTGTTCAGCCGGGCTTGCAGGGCGTTGCGCTCCGCCAGGGTGTTGATGCGCGTCGTCTCCAGTTCGACCCAGATCGGATTCGGCCCGGTGCGAACCTCCTTGGCGCCCACGGCCGTGCCGGTGGCCACATATTGCTGAAGACCGGCGATACGCGCGTCGATGTCGCGCACGGGCTGGCTGTCGGGCGTATAGCGGGCCAACAGGTTTTCACGCTCGGTGCGCAGTTGCAGGATCTGGTCCTGCGCCGAGATGTTCAGATCCTGTTGCAGGGCGACCTCGGCGGGTGTCGCCGCCTGTTGGCTCACCAGCGTCTGCAGCCGACGGTCCGCGGCGGCCAGGGCCAGCTCGCTGTTCAGTTTTTCGGTCATCGCCGTCTGATAGGCCGTGGCCAGGGCCGTCTTGGTGGCGGTGAAGTCGCCGACGTCGTTGGACCGTTGAAACTGTTCATAGGCGGCGTCGGCCGCCTCCAGGTCGTCCTGGAACGCCTCTCGCTGCGCTTCTATGGCCGGACCTGCCCGGTCCTGGAACACCTCGCGACGGCGGATCAGATACTGGTCGATGACGGCGTTCAGGACTTCCGCCGACTTGGCCGCATTGTCGCTCTCATAGCTGACGTTGATGACCGCGCTGCCCGGCGTGGTGGCGACCTTCAACCCCTGGGCGACGGCGCGAACCGCGGCCGCCTCTTGCTGAGCCGGGGTGCCAGTCGCAGGCTTGCCGTCCTGGAAGACGGCGACGCCCAAGGCCTTGACCACGCGCTGCTGGACGATCTGGCTGGACAGGATGGCGGCTTCCGATTGAGCCACCTGGTCGGCGTTGGGGGCCTGGCCGCGATCGGCCGTCTGGCCCACGCGCGGTTGATAGACGTATTCCTGGCCCACACCCGCAAACAGGCTGGCCGAGGCCGTATAGGTCTTCTTCAGGGTCAGGATTCCCGCCGCGCCGAGCGCGAAGATGATCAGGAAGACCACCAGCATCAGCCAGAATTCGCGAAACAGCAGGCCGACCACGTCGCCGAGGCCGTAGCGCGGGCGGGCTGTCACATAGGTCGCCGAGCGCATGGGTGGGGCCGAATCCGTTCAATACTGGCGGTCGATCCGACAGTGGCGGCGCGGCGTTAACCACTGGTTACCCATAAAGCGCCAGCCTGACGCTCCAACCCGGTTTCGAGTCTGTTTTTTGAGCAGCGCCATGTCCCCTGACCGCCGCCTGATCCTGCTGGGCGCCGCCGCCCTTCTGTCGGGCTGCGCGGGCGGCGACCTTGACCGTATGCCGCGTCCCATGGCGCGCGACGGGGGCGCGGTCGGACGAGCGGACCGGGTCCAGCCCGGCAGCTTTCCCAATATCCCCTTCGCCGACTGGACCGATGACGAGCCGGAATACGTCCTGTACCCGGGCGATGAGATCGAGATCGCCACGCCGACGGCGCCGGAACTGACCCGGACCCTGCGCGTCGGACCGGACGGGCGGGTGTCCCTGCCCCTGGTCGGCCAGGTGATGGCGGCGGATCGGACCATCGCGGAGCTGGAGAGCGCCGCCTCGGGCGCCTATGCCTCGCAACTGGTGCGGCCGGTGGTCGAGGTCACCCTGAAACAGGCCGGACCGCTGAAGGTCTGGGTGGCCGGAGAAGTCAGAACCCCCGGCGTGCTCGACATGAACGGCGACATCGACGCCTATCAGGCGGTGGTCCAGGCCGGAGACTTCCTGCCCACGGCCAAGCCCCAGAACGTCGCCCTGATCCGGCGCGGGCCGGGCGGACGGCGGATGATGCGCGTGATCGACCTCAGGCCCCGTCGCGGCGAGGTCGTGGCCTTGCGGCGCGGCGACCTGATCTATGTGCCGCGCAGCAACCTGGGCGAACTGGCCAATTTCTTCACCCAGATCCGCAACGCTCTGCCGATCGGCTTCAACTATACGATCAACGGGCAGTATCAGAATTTTTGAGGCCGCTTCCTCCTCCCATCGGGGGAGAAGGATGATTTGGTCAGGCCACCAGTCGGACGACGCCCGCGTCGATGTACTGACGGGCCGCGCGCTGGGCCTCGGCGATCTCTTCCCGTTCCATTTCCTGGCTCATTTCGCGGCGATAGACCCGCGCCTCGACCGAGCCTTTCATGGCCGCCAGGTTGAAGATCATATGGGCCGAGACCCGGTCCATCGGACAACCGCCCGAGCCGGACGAATACATCATGCCCAGACGGAACAGGGCGTCGCCGTCCATGTCGGGCGTCGGCAGCGGCAGGGCCGCCGGGATTTCGTCGTGCGCCAGTTCTTGCGCGTTCATCACCGTATCCTCCAAGGCGACGCCGTTCTGGCCCGCCCCTCTGATACGCGATCAAATACCGCCGGTTTGAAGTTAAAGTTAACAACGCAGAGGCGCACCGAGACTTTTCAGTAAAGCCGAAATGAATACTCCAAACGCGATTCAAACATCATCAATACCTGCGAAACACCTTGTTCACGAAAACACCCCGCCCGGGTGTCAGTTTCCATCACTAGGCCCGGGGCCCCCGGTTGCCCCATCCTCGGAACGGATCAAGGAGGAATCCCATGCGGATCGGACATCTGATCATCGCCGCCGTTTGCGGTCTCGCTTCACCCGCCATGGCCCAGCAAGTCTCTCCCGAAGAGGCCCAGGCCCGCGTCGCCTATCTGGCCAGCAATCTGAGCAACAACACCTGGGATTGCGCGGGCGTTCAGACCAACAACAACATCCGCACCCAGACCTTCTTCTATCTGAGGGTGGACCAAAATTGGCGCGTCAGCGGCGAGCACCATGTCCGCGTCTTCTTGGATGGCGGAGTCTATAAGCGGCGGTCGCGCGTCGGCGGCCGGGTGGTCAACGACGCCGGCGGTTTCCGGGTGGTGCTGGACCAGTTTCAACCGATCCAGACCGACGCCTTGCCCAACGGCATGTCCTTTGGTCCCGACGCCAGCTTCGTTCTGCGTCTGTCGCGCGCGACCAACGGCCGCGACGTCTATGGCATCGACGGCCTTGAGCATGGCACTTACGGGGACGTCCGTTTCCGCTGCCAGGTCTTCCGCGAGGGTCAGCGCCTGATGCGCTGACTTCAGCGCGCCCGTTGTCCGAACAGCACCTTGCGCGCCGCGTCCGCCTCGGCGCCGGCTCGCCCCAGGTCACGACGCAGATCGGCGCCCACGGCCTTGCCGGCGGCCACGCCCGGCCGATCGCCCACGCGCTCGACCCACGCCTTCAGATTCGGAAACTCGGCCAGGTCCTGCCCCTGAGCCTCAGGCAGGATCCAGGGCCAGCAGGCCATGTCGGCGATGGAATAGTCCCCCGCGACGAAATCCCGATCCGCCAGCCGCCGGTTCAGAACCCCGTAAAGCCGATGCGTCTCGTTCGTATAGCGGTTCACGCCATAGGCGATCTGGCGCTGATCCTTGATCAGGGCGGGCGCGTACTGGCGGAAATGATGGGTCTGGCCCGCCATCGGTCCCAGGCCGCCGATCTGCCAGAACAGCCATTGATCGACCTCGGCCTTGGCGCGCGGATCGGTCGGATAGAATTTCCCGGATTTCAGACCGAGGTATTGCAGGATCGCTCCCGACTCGAAGATCGAGATCGGTTCGCCGCCCGGCCCGTCGGGATCGATGATGGCGGGCATCCGCCCGTTGGGGCTGATAGCCTGAAAGTCCGGCTGAAATTGCTCGCCGACGCCGATGTTCACCGGCTTCATCTCATAGGCCAGTCCCATCTCCTCCAGAGCGATCGACACCTTCCAGCCGTTCGGCGTGGGCCAGTACCAGAGTTCGATCGGTCGGGTCATTCGAAGGCTCCTTCAGCTTGGCCGTTGATCTGGGGAGGCGCCGCCCGACGCGCAATACGGCTGAACCCGATGTTCAGGCCGGGTTCATGCGCCAGGACCGACCCTGCCGGGGTTAACCGGTTGCTCCGGGGGGCGGGCGCCGAACGATGGAGACACCCATGAAACGCCTGACCAAGGCCGCCGTCGTCGCCCTCGCGCTCAGCACGACCGCCGCCCCCCTGGTCGCCGAGGCCCAGAGCCGCGACGACCGCCGTGAACGCCGTCACGACAGACGCGATGACCGTCGGGATTGGCGGCAGGACAATCGAGATTGGCGCAACGACCGTCGAGACGACCGCCGGGACTGGCGCCAAGACCGCCGCGACGACCGTCGCGACTGGCGTCAGGACAATCGCCGCTGGGACCGAAACAACCGCGACTGGTGGCGCGGCCGCAGCGACTTCCGCGACTATCGCGGCGCTCGCCAGGGCTATTGGTACGCGCCGGGCTATGGCTACTACCGGGTCGAGCCGCGCTATTACAGCCAGCGCTGGCAACGCGGCGGCTATCTGCCGCCCGCCTATCGCAGCTATTACGTCAACGACCCCTATTATTACGGCCTGCCGCCAGCCCCGCGCGGCTACCGCTATGTTCATGCCGGCAACGATATCGTGCTGATCGCCTTGGCGACCGGTCTGATCGCCAGCGTGCTGTACGACATCTTCTAGGGTTCCGAACCGAACCCGAATTTCGACCCCGCGGAGCGATCCGCGGGGTTTTCTTTTCCACGGCGGCGGTGTCGAACGTCGTTCAGACACGGTTCATGCGCCAGGCGCGACCGTCGCCTCACACGACGCCCATGACGGGCGCTTCGGGAATAGAGAACGCCATGAAACGCACATTGATGGTCTTTTCCGCCCTGGCGGCCTTCGCCGTCCCGGCGGCGGCGCCGCTGACCGTGGCGGCCCAGGACGCCCCGCAAGCCGAAGAGCGAGACGATCCGCCGAGTCACCGCGCACGCAACAGCGGCGGCCAACAGCAGCAGCGCTATGAGCGCCCGGACACTGGACAACGCCCCGACAGGCCCGATCGCCCCGATCGCCCCGATCGCCCGGATCGCCCGGATCGCCCGGATCGCCCCCAACGTCCTGATCGGCCGCAACCACCCCAGCAACCCTCCAATCCGCCGGGCAATGGCGGCTGGAGCGGGCCGAACCGTCCCGACAGGCCCGATCGCCCGGATCGTCCCGACCGTCCCCAGCGGCCCGACCGTCCGAATGATGGCGGCGGCTGGGATCGGCCCGACCGCCCGACACGGCCCGACCGGCCTGACCGCCCAGATCGCCCGGATCGTCCCGACTGGCCGAACCGACCTGACAGGCCTGATCGCCCGGACCGGCCCGACCGTCCTGACAGACCCGACCGTCCGGGGCGGCCGGATCGTCCCAACGGCGGCAACTGGAACAATGGCGGGCGCGACCGCGATCACCGCGACTTCCGCAACCGCTTCAACGGCGACCAATGGAGCCGTAACTGGGATCGGCGTCATGGCCGCTCGGACTGGTGGCGCAACGACCGCTCGTTCCGCGGCTGGAACGGCGTGCGGATCGGCTTCTATTTCGCGCCGGGCTACGGCTACTACAGCGTCCCGCGCAGCTATTGGGGCCGCCGCTATTACGAGGGCGACTTCCTGCCGGCCCTGTTCTGGCGCTACGAACTGAGAGACTGGGCCTATTGGGGCCTGCCCTATCCGCCGGCCGGGACCATGTGGGTGTTCGTCGACAACAACATCTATCTGGTCGACCGCTTCGACGGCTACATCATCGAAGCCATCTACGACGCCTGGCGCTGGTAGGCATCCGCGCCAAGCAGAAGGCCCCGGAGAGCGATCTCCGGGGCCTTTGTCTTTCGTCATTCTCCGGCGAGCGTGACGAGACTGGGGGACCCAGCGGCGCCGTAGCGTAGCGAAGGCGATGTGGCCGACGACTGCATTCCTGACAAGGTCGCGCTTTCGCGCGCCGCCGGGTCCCCCGGTCTGCGCGGCTACGCCGCTTGCCGGAGGATGACGGAAGAGATCAAGAAACCCCCAGCTTGGCCTTCAGGATGTCGTTGACCGCCGCCGGATTGGCCTTGCCGCCGGTGGCTTTCATGACCTGGCCGACGAACCAGCCCAGGGCCTGGGGCTTGTCCTTCACGGCTTCGGCCTTGTCGGGATTGGCGGCGATGATCTCGTCGACGGCGGTTTCGATGGCGCCGGTGTCGGTGACCTGTTTCAGGCCATGCGTCTCGACGACCTGCGCCGGACCGCCCTCGCCGTTCCAGACATGGTCGAAGACTTGCTTGGCGATCTTGGAGGAGATGACGTCGGTCTCGATCAGTTCGACCAGTTCGGCCACATGGGCGGCGGGCAGCGGGTTCTCGCTGAAATCCTTGCCGTCGGCGGCCAGTCGGGCCGAGACTTCGTTGGTCACCCAGTTGGCGACCAATTTGGCGTCCCGACCTTTCGCCGCGGCCTCGAAATAGTCGGCTTTGGCCCGTTCGGAGATCAGGACCACCGCATCATACTGCGACAGGCCGTATTCGCTCATGAAGCGGCGACGCTTGTCGTCGGGCAGTTCGGGCAGCGAGGCTGCGATCTGGTCGATCCACGCCTGCTCCAGCTCCAACGGCAAGAGGTCGGGGTCAGGGAAGTAGCGATAGTCCATCGCCTCTTCCTTGGAGCGCATCGAGCGCGTTTCACCCGCAGTCGGATCGTACAGGCGCGTTTCCTGCACCACCGCGCCGCCGTCCTCGATGATCTCGATCTGGCGGCGGGCCTCGTAGTTGATGGCCTGGTGGATAAAGCGGAACGAGTTGACGTTCTTGATCTCGCAGCGCGTGCCCAGGTGGCTGAAGTCGCCGGTCGCCTTGAACCTGTCATAGCCGCCCTCGCGGCAGACCGAGACGTTCACGTCGGCGCGCAGATTGCCCTTCTCCATATCGCCGTCGCAGGTGCCCAGATAGATCAGGATGGTGCGGATCTTCTTGACGTAGGCGACCGCCTCTTCCGGCGTGCGGATGTCGGGGCGCGAGACGATCTCCATCAGCGCCGTGCCGGCCCGGTTCAGGTCGACGTAGCTCTCGGTCGGCGACAGGTCGTGGATCAGCTTGCCGGCGTCCTGCTCCAGATGCAGGCGCTCGACGCCGACGTTGAAGAAGCTGCCGTCCTCGCGCTCGACCTCGACCACGCCCTCGCCGACGATGGGGTGATAAAGCTGGCTGATCTGATAGCCGGTGGGCAGGTCGGGATAGAAGTAGTTCTTGCGGTCGAACTGGCTGATGCGGTTGATCCGCGCGCGCAGACCCAGGCCCGAACGCACCGCCTGTTCGACGCAGTATTCGTTCAGCACCGGCAGCATGCCCGGAAAGCCCGCATCGACCAGCGACACCTGCTCGTTCGGTCCGGCGCCGAAACCGACCGCGGCGCCCGAGAACAGCTTGGACTTGGACGCCACCTGGGCGTGAATCTCCAGCCCCATGACGATTTCCCAGGACCCCGTGCGGCCCTGGATCAGTTTGGACGTATCGCTCATGCCCGTGCGATAGCCTTCGGCGCGGCGCGAGGAAAGCCGTCGCGGTGCAAATTGCCGCGTTTCATATTCGCCATTGAACGGCGTTTGCCTCTGGTGTTCCCTCCCGGTCCCATCGGAGGAAACTATGATCAAGACCACCCTCGTCGCGTTCGCCGCCCTCGGCCTGGTCGCCGGAAGCGCCGCCGCCCAGTCGCATGACCACGGACATGCGGGACACGCCGCCGCCCAGACCCCCGCCCCGGCCCCGGCTCCCGCTGCTCGCCCGACCATCGACAGCCCGATCAAGGACCTGCTGGCCAATGACCAGACCCGCGCTGTCCTGGAGAAGCACCTGCCCGGCATCAGCCAGCACCCGGCCCGGCCCCAGTTCGAGGACATGACCCTGGTCGAAGTCGCCCCGCTGTCTCAAGGCGCCGTGACGCCCGAGATCATCGCCGCCATCGACGCCGACCTGAAGAAGCTGCCTGCGGCATAAAATCCCTCTCCCACGGGGAGAGGGAGGGACCCGCTCGCGTCAGCAAGCGGGAGGGTGAGGGGTTTCGGCGCCGGCCAGTCGAGCCTGGGCTTGGATGGCGTCGAGCACCTTCTGAATATCGTTCAGCACGTCTTCGTTTCGGAAACGGAGAACGAACCATCCCAGCCGTTCCAGTTCCGCCTGTCGGTGGTAGTCGTCGAGGTGCTGGTCGTCGCGGTCATGAACGGCTCCGTCCAGTTCTACGATCAGCCGTGTCTTCTCGCAGGCGAAGTCCGCGAAGTAGCGGTCGATCGGGTGCTGACGGCGGAACTTCAGTCCGGCGAGGCGGCCTCCACGCAGGGCCTGCCACAGTCGTTTTTCGGCGAGCGTTTCGCGTTGACGCAGATCGCGTGATCGTCTGGTTCGAGCTTCAGGCGTCATGCACCGTAACCCCTCACCCTCCCACGCGCTGCGCGCGCGGGCCCCTCCCTCTCCCAACGGGAGAGGGATCAGCTCATCACCACCACTGCTCCGCCTTGCCCCTGACGCCCGCTGCATCCTCCAGCGCCTTGCCGACGCGGAAGACGGTGGCTTCGTCCAGGGCCTTGCCGATGACCTGAAGGCCCAGGGGCAGGCCGCCCGAATCCAGACCGGCTGGCACCGAAATGCCCGGCAGACCGGCCAGGTTGGCCGTCACCGTGAAGACGTCGTTCAGATACATGGTCACCGGGTCGATCTGCGTGTCGCCCAGGGCGAAGGCGGCCGATGGCGTCGACGGGGTCAGAATGGCGTCGACGCGGTCCCAGACGTTGTCGAAATCCTCAGCGATGCGGCGGCGCACCTTCAACGCCTTGACATAGAAGGCGTCATAGAAGCCGGCCGACAGCACATAGGCGCCGATGGTCAGGCGACGCTGGACCTCCTTGCCGAAGCCCTGAGCCCGCGACTCCTCGTACAGATCGGTCAACGACCTGGCGTCCTTGGCCCGATGGCCGAACCGCATCCCATCATAGCGGGCCAGGTTCGACGACGCCTCGGCCGGGGCGACGATATAATAGGTCGGCAGGGCGTATTTGGTGTGCGGCAGGCTGATGTCGACGATCTCGCAGCCCGCAGCCTTCAGCCATTCCACGCCCTGATCCCATAGCGCCTGAATCTCGGCGGGCATTCCGTCGACGACATATTCGCGCGGCACGCCGATGCGCAGACCCTTGACCCCCTGACCCAGGTCGGCGGTCCAATCCGGAGTCTGAACGTCCAGACTGGTCGAATCCTTGGGGTCGAAGCCGCACATGGAACGCAGCATCAGGGCGGCGTCAGCGACGGTCTTGGTGATCGGCCCGGCCTGATCCAAGGAACTGGCGAAGGCGACCATGCCGTAACGGCTGGCGCGGCCATAGGTGGGCTTGATGCCGACCGTGCCGGTGAAGGCCGCCGGCTGGCGGATCGAGCCGCCGGTGTCCGAGGCCGTGGCCGCCAGACACAGGTCGGCCGCCACCGCCGAGGCCGATCCGCCCGACGATCCGCCCGGCGTCAGTTCGGCGTTGGAGGTCTTGGACTTCCATGGATTCTTCACCGGGCCGAAGGCCGAGGTCTCGTTGGACGACCCCATGGCGAACTCGTCCATGTTCAGCTTGCCCAACATGACCGCCCCGTCGCGCCACAGTTGGGCCGTGACGGTCGATTCATAGGGCGGAACGAAGCCGCGCAGCATATTCGATCCGGCGGTCGTCTGGACGCCGTCGGTGCAGAACAGGTCCTTGATGCCCAGCGGCGCGCCTTCCAGCACCCCGCCCTGCCCCGCCGCCAGTTTGGCGTCGGACGCCCGCGCCATCTCCAGCGCCTTGTCGGCCGTCACCTCGACATAGGCGTTCAGCGTCGGATTGGCGGCGTCGATGGCGCCCAGAAAGTCGCGGGTGATCTCCTCGGACGAGAAGGTCTTCTTCTTCAGGCCGTCGACGGCCTCCGTCAGGGTCAATCTGGTCAGGTCGCTCATGACTATTCGACCACCTTGGGCACGACGAAGAAGCCGTCGGCGGACTTGGGCGCGTTCGACAGCACGGCCTCGACCTGATCGCCGTCCGTAACCTTGTCAGCACGCATTCTCAGGCGAGCGGCGACGTTCGACGTCATCGGCTCGACGCCCTGCACGTCGACCTCGTCGAGTTGCTCGATCCACTTCAGGATGCCGTTCAGTTCGGCGGCCAGAGGCTCCAGCCGGTCTTCGGGGGTCTTGATGCGGGCGAGGTGGGCGACGCGCCTCACCGTCGCGGCGTCGATGGCCATGCGGCCCTCCAGATGCGCGAAAAGGGAGACGGCGGGATTAGCCGTCCGGCCGCGTTTTCACAAGGACGCGGCGATCAGGCCGAGGGCGTCACCGTCACCGCCGTCGGCGCCGCCCCGCCCTCGCCCGGCGTCCAGCGAACAATGATGCGGCGTTTCTGGCTGCCGATCTGCTGGGTGGCGGCGTCCATCACGCTCTCGGTCAGCTCCAGATCGACCACGCCCGGCGCCGCGCGCAGCACGCGATAGTCCAGGAAGTCGCCGATGCGGAAGATGCGCCAGCCCTGGGCCGGGTCGATGAAGAAGGCGATATGCACATACAGGCCGTTCATGGCCGGATCGCCGCCCGCCGTGCCGAAAATCTTGGCGTCCTGGCCCTCCAGGGTCGTCAACTCGACCACCGAAGCCGCAGTCTGCAAACCGGCGTCGGTCTCGGGCGACAGGGTCAGAGGGGCGCCCGCGGGCGTCAGGGCCGCCGTCTGTATGGGCGCCGAGCCGCCCTGTCGCGGCGGCAACGCCTCGCGCCGACTTTCGACCTGGGTGTCGCACGCGCTGAGCGCCAGAAGACTGCAAACGAACACAAGGGGACGCATCAGGCTCTCCTTTGTCGAGGTGGCGCCACCATGCCTCTGGACACCGGTTTGCGCCAGCCCTACCGCAAGGCGTGCCCGTCCTCGACCTTCTCGACCTGTCCGCCGCCTGTCCGCCCGGCACGCCGTGGCTGGGGTTGGACCTGGGCGAAGCGACCATCGGCGTGGCCGCGTCGGACGCCTCGCGCCTGATCGCCAGTCCGCTGGAGCTGATCCGCAAGACCAAATTCACCCCCGACGCCGAGCGACTGTTCAAGCTGATGGACGGCCGCAAGGCTTCGGCCCTGATCATCGGCCTGCCGGTCAATATGGACGGGACCGAGGGGCCGCGCGCCCAGTCGTGTCGCGCCTTCGCCCGCAATCTGGAACGCATCCGCCCGGTCAACGTCGCCTTCTGGGACGAACGGCTGTCGACCAGCGCCGTCGAACGCTTCCTGATCGACGAACTGGACCTGAGCCGCAAACGCCGCGCCGACGTCGTCGACCGCACCGCCGCCGCCTGGATATTGCAGGGCGCCCTGGACCGGGTGCGCGACCAGGCGACCTGGATCTGATGGGCGCCCTGATCGTCGGGGTCGTCCCGGTTTTCGTGCTGATCGCCATCGGCTACGCCCTGCGCAAGTCCGATTTCCTGCCCGACGCGACGTGGCGGCCGATCGAGAAGCTGTCGATCCACCTGCTCTATCCCGGCTTCCTGATCCCGGCGATCTGGACGGCCGACATATCGGGCGGCGGCGCGGGCGCGGCCGGGACGGCGGCGGTCACCTCGGTCTTGATCATCGCCACCGCCACCTATGCGGCGCGGCCGTTCCTGAAGATCGACGGCCCGGCCTTCACCAGCGTGTTTCAGGGCGTGATCCGCTGGAACAGCTTCGTCTTCCTGCCGGTCATCCAGTCGATCTACGGTCCCGACGGCCTGGCCCTGGCGGCGGTGGTCATCGCCGCCATGATCCCGGTGACCAATATCCTGTGCGTCATCGTTCTGGTCCGCTGGGGGGCGGATCAACGCGAGATGTCGGCCCTGGCCCTGACCAAGGCCATCCTGTCCAACCCGATCCTGATCGCCTGCCTGGTCGGCCTGGCGCTGAACCTGCTGAAGGTTCCGCGCGTGCCGGGGATATCGGACACGCTGCAACTGCTGGGCGGGGCGGCCCTGCCGCTGGGTCTGATCGTGGCGGGGGCGGGTCTCAGCTTCGCCGAGGTCGTGCGCCGCCGCGTCACCATCGGCGCGGTCAGCGTCATCAAGCTGGTTGTCACCCCGCCGTTGATGTGGGGGCTGTGTCGCCTCTACGGCGGCGACGCGACGGCCCAGGGCATCGCGCTGATGTGCGGTTCGGCCCCCGGCGCGGCGGCCAGCTACATCCTGGCGCGCCAGATGGGCGGGGACGCGCCGCTGATGGCGGGGATCGTGGCCCTGACGACTGTGGGCAGCGCCGGGGGCATTCCCGTGGTGCTGACGCTCTTTCATCTGGGATGATCAGGCTTCCACCGCCCGTCATCCTCGGGCTTGTCCCGAGGGCCTATCGCCAACGCAAGCTTAAGGGGGAGATGATTGAGAAACCTGTCCCATTCTTGTCTCGTCTCGATGAGCTTCCACCCTAGCCTCCAAGGTCCAGCTCAACTATAGCGACCTCTCGATGAGCCAGCCCGCCCGACTCGACGAGACGATCAGAGAACGGCTGGTCCCGTTCCCTCGCGAACATTTCCTGTCCGCCACCGACCTGAACCCGCCCGCGGCCCTGGCCCTGTGCGACCTGGCGGACGCCTTCGTGGATCTGAGCCGGTCGGATCACAAGACGCTGGACCTGATGCGCGGGCGCACCGTCGTGAACCTGTTCTTCGAGAATTCGACCCGCACCTCGGCCTCGTTCGAGATTGCCGCTCGACGTCTGGGCGCCGACGTCACGGCCCTGTCGCCGCGCACCAGTTCCGTCGCCAAGGGCGAGACCCTGATCGACACGGCCGCGACCTTGAACGCCATGAAGCCCGACGTGCTGGTCATCCGCCACGCCGCCGCGGGGGCCGCCGACCTGCTGAGCCAGAAGGTCGGCTGCGCGGTGATCAATGCGGGCGACGGGCGGCACGAACATCCGACCCAGGCCCTTCTGGACCTGGTCACCTTGCGCCGGGCGTTTGGCGATGTCGGCGGGCTGACCGTCGCCATCTGCGGCGATATCGCCCACAGCCGCGTGGCCCGGTCCAATGTGGCCCTGTTGTCGATGATGGGCGCGCGCGTCCGACTGATCGGTCCGCCGACCCTGGTGCCCGGCGACGCCGACCGCTGGGGCTGCGAGGTCTTTCACGATATGCGCGAGGGCCTGGCGGGCGCGGACGTGGTGATGATGCTGCGGCTTCAGCTCGAACGCATGGACGGCGCCCTGGCCCCTTCGACCCGCGAGTATTTCCGCTTCTGGGGCCTGGACCGCGAAAAGCTGGCCTGGGCCGCGCCCGGCGCCAAGGTCATGCACCCCGGCCCGATGAACCGGGGCGTCGAGATCGATTCCGACGTCGCCGACGACCCGGCCGTGTCCCTGATCCAGGATCAGGTCGAAATGGGCGTCGCCGCCCGCATGGCCGTGCTGGCGGCCTTGTCGGAGAGAAGAGGAGGCGTCGCATGACCGCCCTCGCCTTCGTCAACGCCCGCCTGCTGGACCCTGTCTCGGACTATGACGGTCCCGGCGCCGTCCTGGTCGAGGATGGTCGCATCGTCGACGTGGCGCGCGGCGGTTCCAACGCGCCCGACGGGATCGAGGTCATCGACGCCTCGGGCCTGTGCCTGTCGCCAGGCCTGATCGACATCCGCGTGCGCACCGGCGAGCCGGGCGCGGAGCCGAAGGAGACGCTGAAATCCGCCGCCCTGGCCGCGGCCGCCGGGGGCGTCACCACCTTCGTCGTCCAGCCCGACACCGATCCGGCCGTCGACGATCCGGCCATGGTCGATTTCATCCAGCGGCGCGGCGCGGCCCTGAATCTGGTCAACATCCGCGCGGCGGGCGCCGCCACCAAGGGCCTGGGCGGCGAACGCATGGCCGAGATCGGCCTGATGGCCGAGGCGGGCGCCCTGTATTTCACCGACGGCGACCGGGTGATCGCCAACAGCCGCACCCTGATGCGGGTGATGAGCTACGCCACCGCCTTCAACGCCCTGATCGCCTGCCGCCCGGCCGATCCGTGGCTGGCCGAGGGCGCGGTCGCGGCCTCGGGCGAACTGGCCACGCGGCTGGGCCTGTCGGGGGCGCCCGCCGTGGCCGAGCGCATCGGACTGGAGCGCGACCTGGCCCTGGTCGAACAGACCGGGGTGCGCTTCCTGGTCGATCAGATCTCGACCGAGGGCGCGCTGGAGACCCTGGCCCGCGCCCGCGCGCGCGGTCTGGAGGTCGCCGCCTCGGTGTCGATCAACCTCCTGTGTTTCAACGAACTGGACATCGGCCACTACCGCACCTTCTTCCGCCTGGACCCGCCGCTGCGCGCCGAGAGCGACCGCCAGGCCCTGGTCGAAGCGGTGCGCGACGGCCTGATCGACGTCATCACGTCCGCCCACACCCCGGCTCCGGCCGAGGACAAGCGCCGCCCCTTCGCCGAGGCCGCGCCTGGCGCCGTGGGGCTGGAGACCCTGCTGCCGGCCGCCCTGACCCTGCACCATGAACATGGGCTGGACCTGCTGGACGTGCTGCGACCCCTGACTTCGGGTCCCGCCGCCCTGCTGGGCCTGGACGCCGGAAGCCTGACGCCCGGCGCGCCCGCCGACCTGATGCTGTTCGACCCCGCCGCGCCGGTGGTCATCGACGCCGACGCCCTGCGTTCCAAGTCCAAGAACACCCCCTTTGACGGGCGCCGTCTGCAAGGGCGGGTGCAGGCCAGCTATGTCGGCGGACGGCGGGTGTTCACCGCGTGAAACGCACCGACCATTCGGTCGTGATCGTCATAGCGATCTGGTCGGTCGTCATGGGCCTTCTCTTGCTCGCGGGCGACTATCTGCTCGAGATCGCCTTTGTCTTCGCCCCCCTGCTCCAGCTCTTCTGGTTGCTGCTGGGCGTCGGCGTGTTGGCGTTCTCCATCTTCTGTGCTGGATGGCGTGGCGGGGTGGCGGCCATTCTGGCGGGCGGTCTCTTGGTGATCTCATCGCCCTTCCTCTCGGCAGCGGGCGGCCGGGGCTGGGCATGGATCAGCCTACAGTCCCACAAAGCCGTCTATGACCGAGTAGTGGCTCAGGCGGCGACCTTGCCCGATCAAGGCCAGATCGATGGGAGACAATATTTCATCGAGCGCGGCCCGCCCATCCGTGTCGCCTTCCCTCAGCCAGTCGGCGTTGCGGACAACTGGGGCGCCGTAGTTCACGACTCGAGCGGCGCCGTCGCCGCCGCAAAGGGCTGGACCGGCAAACCCCAGCGACACACGGTTCGACCAGACCTTCAGGAACTGTGGGGCGGCGATCTGGTCACTTGCCGCCGCATCGTCGACGACTATTACCGGTGCTGGTTCACCTGAAGGCGCGCGTGCTACACAGCCCGAAGATGATTCAGGCAATCTGAATCTTTGGGGAGCTGAAGGTGCAGGATCTGGTCGCCCCGGCGCTCGGCACGCTCGGCCTGACAGCCGCGGCTGGTTACCTGCTCGGCTCCATTCCCTTCGGCGTGATCCTGACCCGCGCGGCGGGCGCAGGGGATGTGCGCAACATCGGCTCGGGCAACATCGGCGCGACGAACGTGTTGCGCACCGGCCGCAAGGACCTGGCCCTGGCCACCCTGCTGCTCGACGCGGGCAAGGGCGCCGCCGCCCTGTTGCTGGCGCGGTGGCTGTTCGACAGCGACGTGGCCGCCGCCATCGCGGGAGGCGCGGCCTTCCTGGGCCACCTGTTCCCCGTCTGGCTGGGCTTCAAGGGCGGCAAGGGCGTGGCCACCTTCTTCGGTCTGATGCTGGCCGCCTGGTGGCCGCTGGGCCTGGCAGCGGCGGCCCTGTGGCTGCTGACGGCCGCCCTGTTCCGCATCTCATCGCTGTCGGCCCTGGTCTCCACGGCGGCGACGCCGGTGCTGTCGGTGCTGCCCATCGCCGCCCTGGGCCTGCCCACCGATATGCCGATCACCCTGCTGGCCGCCTTCGCGGCCGTGCTGATCTGGATTCGGCACGCTCAGAACATCAGCCGTCTGTTGCGGGGAACCGAACCGCGCATCGGCGCCAAGGCCGCGTGAGCCTGTCCGAGGCCGAGCGGTTCGCCCGGCTGCGGCTGGCCCGCACCGAACGCATCGGTCCCGTCGCCTTCACCCAATTGCTTCAGCGGTTCGGCTCGGCCCAGGCCGCCCTGACCGCCCTGCCCGACATGATCCGCAAGGCGGGCGGCCGCTCGACGCCGCCGCCGATCGAACAGGTCGAAACCGAGATGGCCGCCGGCGCGCGAGCGGGCGCGCGCCTGATCGTTCTGGGCGACGCCGCCTATCCGCCGATGCTGGCCGCCATCGATCCGCCGCCGCCCCTGCTCTGGGCGCTGGGCGCTGCGGACCTGCTGTCACGCCCATGCGTCGCCGTGGTCGGCGCCCGAATCGCCTCGGCGGGGGGACAGCGCATCGCCCGCGGCCTGGCCCAGCAACTGGGCCAGGCGGGTCATGTCGTGGTCTCAGGCCTGGCGCGCGGCATCGACGCGGCGGCGCACGAAGGCGCCCTGCCCACTGGCACGGTCGCGGTTCTGGGCGGCGGGGTAGACGACGTCTATCCGCCTGACAACGCCGCCCTCTACGACCGCCTGCGCGAGCAAGGCTGCATCGTCTCCGAAAGCCCGATGGGCGCACGGGCGCAGGCGCGGGACTTCCCCCGCCGCAACCGTATCATCTCGGGTCTGTCGCGCGGGGTCGTGGTGGTCGAGGCCGAACTCAGATCCGGCTCTCTGATCACCGCGCGGCTGGCGGCGGAACAGGGGCGTGACGTCTTCGCCGTACCGGGGTCGCCGCTAGACCCGCGGTCGCGCGGTCCCAACGACCTGATCCGCAACGGCGCCGTCCTTTGTGAGGGCGTCGATGATGTGGAGCGGGCCTTTTCGACCTTGCGCACCCTGCGCGAGCCGCCGGGCGATCATCCGTTCGGCGACGCCCCCGGCGAGATCGCGCCCGAACTGCTGGACAGCGTCGCCGCCCTGCTGTCGCCCACGCCGACGCCGCGCGACGAACTGGCCCGCGCCCTGAACCTGCCGGTCTCGACCGTCGCCGCCGCCTTGCTGGAGTTGGACCTGACGGGCCGCGCCACCCTGCTTTCCGGCGGTCTGGTCTCGCTTTAGCTGTTGCGGCCGCGCCCGGCGACGCGCTTCGGTTCGGACGCCAGCCGGACGGCGGCCTCCAGCACGCTGGCCAGGGGTTCGTCACCAGCGCGACGCGCCATCAGCGCCAACTCTTCCGACAAGGACCGGACGTATTCCCGGACCCTTTCCTCCTCGGCCACCCCCCGGACCAGCACACCCTCCGGCTCGGGCGCGGCGGCGGGATCTAGCGGCCCGTCGCAGGACGTCGGTTGAACCATGGCGTTTCTCCTCCTGGCTGGGCCAATACACACAACCTTAAGGAGACTGACAAGCCAACATTCCACTCAAATTAAAGAAGCTTCCGCCATGCGATTGACAGGACCGGGCGCGGCCACCACCTTCCCGGCCCTCTCGGGGAACCGCCACGCTCATGAATCTCGTCATCGTCGAAAGCCCGGCCAAGGCCAAGACCATCAATAAGTATCTCGGGTCGGACTATGAGGTCCTGGCCTCATACGGCCATATCCGGGATCTGCCCTCCAAGGACGGCTCGGTCCTGCCTGACGATGACTTCGCCATGCACTGGGAGGTCGACGCCAAGGCTTCCAAGCGCCTGAACGAAATCGCCGAGGCAGCCAAGCGCGCCGACCGCGTCATCCTGGCCACCGACCCGGATCGCGAGGGCGAGGCCATCAGTTGGCACGTGCTGGAGGTGCTGAACAAGAAGAAGGCGCTGAAGGATACATCGGTCCAGCGCGTCACCTTCAACGCCATCACCAAGTCCGCCGTCCTGGACGCCATGGCCCAGCCGCGCGAACTGGATATGGAGTTGGTCCAGGCCTATCTGGCCCGACGCGCGCTGGACTATCTGGTCGGCTTCACCCTGTCGCCGGTGCTATGGCGCAAGCTGCCGGGCGCCCGTTCAGCCGGGCGGGTCCAGTCGGTGGCCCTGCGCATCGTCGTCGACCGCGAGATGGAGATCGAGCGGTTCAAGGCCCAGGAATACTGGTCTGTCGAGGCCGACCTGACCGCCGACAGCCCGCCCTTCACCGCCCGCCTGGTCAAGCATCAGGGCAAGCGGGTCCAGCGCCTGGACATCAAGGACGAGGCGACGGCCCAGGCCGCCCGCGCCGCCATTCAGGCGTCGCCTCTGACCATCCGCTCGATCGAGAAGAAGCCGGTCAAGCGCGCGCCCTCGCCGCCCTTCACCACCTCGACCTTGCAGCAGGAGGCGGCGCGCAAACTGGGCTTCACCGCCCAGCGCACCATGCAGACAGCGCAGAAGCTGTATGAGGGCGTCGACGGTTCGGGGGGTCTGATCACCTATATGCGAACCGACGGCGTATCGGTCAGCCCCGAGGGGATCACTCAGGCCCGTTCGGTCATCGGCGACCGCTTCGGCCCGGCCTATGTTCCGTCGGAACCCCGATATTACAAGGCCAAGGCCAAGAATGCTCAGGAAGCGCACGAAGCCATCCGGCCGACCGACATCAGCCGCCATCCCGAGTCCCTGCGCCTCGAAAGCGACCTTCAGCGGCTCTACGAACTGATCTGGAAACGGATGGTCGCTTCGCAGATGGAATCGGCGCGCCTGGACCGCACCACGGTCGAGATCGAGACCGCCGACGGCCAGACCGGCCTGCGCGCCACGGGCCAGGTCGTCGCCTTCGACGGCTTCATGGCCGTGTATGAGGAAGGCCGCGACGACCGCCCCAAAGGCGCCGCCGCCGAGGATGACGAGGACGACGCGACCCGCCTGCCCGCGCTGAAGGAAGGCGCCGCGGCCAAGGTCGACGCCGTGCGCACCGACCAGCATTTCACCGAACCGCCGCCGCGATATTCCGAGGCGACCCTGGTCAAGAAGCTGGAAGAACTGGGCATCGGCCGCCCCTCCACCTACGCCTCGATCCTGACCACCCTGCGCGACCGCGAATATGTGCGCATGGACAAGAACCGCTTCTATCCCGAGGACAAGGGACGGCTGGTCACCGCCTTCCTGGAGAAGTTCTTCGACCGCTGGGTCGAATACGACTTCACCGCCGCGCTGGAGACCCAGCTCGACGAAGTCTCGGCCGGGGACCTGGACTGGAAGGTGCTGCTGCGCCGGTTCTGGACCGATTTCCACGCCGCCACCCAGGCCGCAGGCGAACTGCGCACTACCGCCATCCTGGACGCTCTGAACGAGTCGCTGGGACCGCACATCTTCCCCGACAAGGGCGACGGCTCCGATCCGCGCGAATGCCCCCTGTGCCATCAGGGCCAACTCAGCTTGAAGACCAGCCGCTACGGCGCCTTCATCGGCTGTTCGCGTTATCCCGACTGCAAATACACCCGGCCCGTGGCCTCGCCCGACGCGGCCGAGGGCGGCGCCGACGGCGGCGATCGCGACCTGGGTGTCGACCCGGCGACGGGCCAGCCCGTCAACCTGAAGATCGGCCGTTTCGGTCCCTATGTCGAAACCGCCGGAGACGGCGACAAGCCCAAACGCTCGTCCCTGCCCAAGGGCTGGTCGCCCGCCTCCCTGGATCTGGACCGCGCCCTGCGCCTGCTCAGCCTGCCGCGTCAGGTCGGGCCGCACCCCGAGGACGGCAAGATGATCTCGGCCGGTCTGGGCCGCTATGGCCCCTTCATCCTGCATGACGGGACCTATGCCAATGTGGCCGATATCGAAGAGGTTTTCGACATCGGCCTGAACCGCGCCGTGACCCTGCTGGCCGAAAAGCGGGCGGGCCGTCCGGGCGGACGCGGCGCGGCGACGGCGCCGTTGAAGGACCTGGGCGCCCACCCCGAGGACGGCGCCCCGATCCACGTCATGGCCGGTCGTTTCGGTCCCTATGTGAAGTGGGGCAAGGTCAACGCCACCCTGCCGCGCGGCACGGCGCCCGAGGACCTGACGCTGGAGGCCGCCCTGCCCCTGCTGGCCGCCAAGGCCGCCGCCGGTCCCAAGAGGAAGGCGCCCGCCAAAAAGGCGACGACCAAGAAACCGGCCGCCAAGAAACCGGCCGCCAAGAAGGCCCCGGCTAAGAAGGTTCCGGCGAAGACGGCGGCGGCGGCCAAGACGAAGGTCTGAGATCGGCGTTGATGGAACCCGATCTCGTCCTCACGCTTAAGTGAGGACGAAGGGAGATCACGGTCATGACGAAATTCGCTGTTGGCGACCACGTCGGTTGGAACTCCGAGGCCGGTCGGGTCAGCGGACGGATCATCAAGGTCCACACGGCCGACTTCGACTACAAGGGCTATCGCCATCGCGCCTCGCCCCAGGCGCCCCAGTACGAGATCAAGAGCGACAAGACCGACCACGTCGCCGCCCACAAGGACGGGGCGCTGACACGGCTCGACTGAACCGCCGCAGTCATTTTCGGGGTCAGCCGCCTCGGACGTGATCGGCGAACCCCGCGACGAAGGCCGTCAGCCGCTGGCGGACGTCTTCGTCGATCAGCCGCCCCTCGGCGTCGAAGACCGAACTGGCGCGCGACACCAGCAACCGCTGACCGAACCAGGGCGCGGCTCCCAGGGCGCGAAGCACGGGCAGCCACGCGGCCTGGCTCATCACCGTGCCGAACGGGCCGGGCGAGGCGCCCAGAACCGCCACCGGCCGCCCCCCGAACACCCGGCCGATGTCGGAAGCCGGGCGACTGAGCCAGTCGATCGCGTTCTTGAACGGGCCTGGAATGGAGTTGTTGTATTCGGGCGTGAACAGCATCAGGCCGTCGCAATCGGCGATCAGCGCCTTCAGCGCGACCACCGCCTCGGGCAACCCCCGCTCGTCCTCAAGATCGCCGTCGAACAGCGGGATTCCCTGAATCCCCGCCGCGACCAACTCTACATCCGGCGGCGCCGCCGCTTGCGCCGCCCGCAGCAGGGCGGTGTTGTAGGAGGCCGCCCGCAGGCTGCCCGACAATCCAACCAGACGCATCCGTTCTCCACATCGCTTCTATCCGCTGCTCAAGGCGGCTCGGACGTTTCGCCGTGACTCTGGCGTTCGGCGCAACCCCGAACCAGAAAGTCGAGCAGCAGACGCACCGACGGCAACAGACCCCGCCGCGTCGGGAAGACCGCATGAACGATCCAGCGCTTGGGCCGCCAGTCGGGGATGACGTCGATTAGCCGCCCCGTTTCCAGATCGCGCGCCACGACCACGCTGGGCAGCAGGGCCAGGCCCAGGCCCCTTACCGCCGCCTCGTGCAGCATGGGCAGGTCGTCGGTCACCAACCGCGGCGAGTGACGCACGGCCGCGGTCATCCCGTCCCGATGGTGCAAGGCCCAGACGTGTTCGCGGTGCGCCGGGCCGAAATCCAGACTGGGCCAGCCGGATAGGTCGGACGGTCCCAGAGGCGCCGGAAACCGCGCCGCCAGATCGGGCGAGGCGACCAGGCGGTGCACGCTTTCATCCAGTTTGCGCATGACCAGATCGGACTCTTCCAGCGGCGGCTCGCGCACGCGGATGGCCAGGTCGAAGCCCTCGCCGATGACGTCCACTCGTCGCGTGGTGCTGTGGAGATGGACCTCGACCTCGGGGTATTTCGCCATGAAGCGCGCGATCAGGGCGCCCATCTGATAGGTCAGCAGACCCGACACGCAGGCGACGCGGATGACGCCTCGCGGCTCGGCCGAGACCTTGTCGATCACTGCCTGGGCCGCCTCGGCCTCGACCAGCATGGCGAGGCAATGACCATAGTATTCCCGGCCGATCTCGGTGACCGAGAATTTCCGCGACGTGCGCTGGATCAGACGCACACCTAGCCGCTCCTCCAAGGCGGCGACGCGACGGCTCAGCTTCGATTTCGGCACGTCCATGGCCCGGGCGGCGGCCGCGAAGCCGCCATGGTCCACCACGCGGACGAAATAGAGCAGGTCATTGAGGTCGGGCATCGTCGGCTCGTGGATCGGTCAGGGCGCGGTCGCCCGGTCAGGGAGCCTCGGGAATCCCCGATCACCGATCCGAGCGAGGCGTGAACGCACTCATCGTTCCATTTTTAGAACGCAAGGAACCATTTCCGCAAGCTGGCCGCTTTGGCGTTGCGGGAACATATGGCTCTCAACGCGACCGGGACGCCCGGCCGCTTCAAGGAGACCAGCCATGAAAAAGGTTCTGGGACGCTACGGCAATGATCGCGGCCATTGGGTCGGCGACGGCTTCCCCGTGCGGTCGTTGTTTTCGTATGACAATGTCGGCAAGCACATCAGCCCCTTCCTGCTGCTCGACTACGCCGGGCCGCACAATTTCGAGCCGACCACCGAACGGCGCGGCGTGGGCCAGCATCCGCATCGCGGCTTCGAAACCGTGACCATCGTCTATGACGGCGAGGTCGAGCACCGCGACTCGACGGGTCAGGGCGGCGTCATCGGACCGGGCGACGTCCAGTGGATGACGGCCGGCGGCGGCATTCTGCATGAGGAGTTCCACTCTCCCGCCTTCGCCAGGACGGGCGGTCCCTTCCGCATGGTCCAACTCTGGGTCAACCTTCCGGCCAAGGACAAGATGACCCCGCCCGGCTATCAGGGCATTCTGAATGCCGAAATTCCGACCGTCGATCTGAAGGACGGCGCCGGGACCGCGCGCATCGTCGCTGGCGCCTTCGACGGCGCCCGGGGTCCTGCGCGGACCTTCACCCCGATGAACGTCTGGGACGTGCGGCTGAAGCGCGACGCCGAGACCACCCTGGATCTGCCCCAAGGCCATACCGCCATCCTGGTGGTGCTGTCGGGGCGGATCACCGTCAATGACGTCGAGACGGCCGGGACGGCAGAGGCCCTTCTGCTCAGCCGCGACGGACAGGGCGTGCAGATTCACGCCGATGCCGACTCGGTCCTGCTGGTGCTGACCGGCGAGCCGATCGATGAGCCGATTGTCGGCTATGGCCCGTTCGTGATGAACTCCGAGGACGAAATCCGTCAGGCTGTCGCCGACTTCAATACCGGCCGTTTCGGTCGAATCCCCGCCTCGGCCTGACGCCGCGGCGCTTCCTTCCCAAGGCCCGGTCTTCGGACCGGGCCGCCAACCTCGGCCTGACAGGCCGACAACCGCGACGAGGGTTCCATGATCATCCGCACCGCCGCAGCCACGGCCGCCATTTTGCAACTTTTCGCCGTCGGCGTTCCCGCGATCGCCGCGCCCGCCGCGATCCAGGCCCAGCCGATTCCGGTCTCGGCCGACGCAACCGGCCCGACCACCTACCGCATCGACCCGACCCACACCCAGGTTCGCGTCACCTGGAACCACATGGGACTGTCCCGGCCCGGCGCGACGTTCGAAACAGTGCAGGGCGTGATCCGCATCGACACCAAGACGCCGGCCAATTCCAGCGTCTCGGTCTCCATACCGGTCAGCGGCGTGGACACCGGCGTGCCGGCGCTGGATTCCGAATTCCTGGGCGCCGCCTTCTTTGACGCCCAGAACCATCCCGACATCACCTTTCAGAGCCGCGCCGTGCGCTTCACCGGCCTGGGCAACCGTTTCGAGGTCGAGGGCGACCTGACCGTGCGCGGCGTCACCCGACCTGTGATTCTGGACGCCGTCCTGAACGGTGCGGGCGACCACCCGATGACCGGCAAGCCCTCGGTCGGCTTCTCGGCTCACACCACCCTGCGTCGTTCGGACTTCGGCTTGGGCGCGGCCCTGCCTATCGTCGGCGACGACATCGACGTCCAGATCACCGTCGAAGCCTCCGTCGAATAGGACTACGTCATGATCGAACTTGTCATCGACCAGCGCCGCAAGGATCTCGGCGGCTTCGAGGTCGGTCGCGTCCTGCCGTTCGTCCAGCGGCGCGCGATCGGGCCGTTCGTCTTCTTTGACCACATGGGTCCGGTCGACCTGCCGATCGGATTGGACAGGAAGGCGGACGTGCGACCGCACCCGCATATCGGCATCTCGACCCTGTCGTATCTCTTCGCCGGAGAGATCACCCATCGCGACAGTCTGGGCTATCAACAGGATATCCGCCCGGGCGAGGTCAACTGGATGACTGCCGGGCGCGGCGTCACCCATTCCGAGCGTTTCGAACGAGCGCGCCGCGAAGGGCTTTACCTTGAGGGCATCCAGGCCTGGGTCGCCTTGCCCGACGGCCAGGAGGAGATCGCACCCTCGTTCGAGCATCACGCCGGCGGCGACGCCCTGCCGACCTGGCGGGCGGACGGCGTGTCGGGTCGGCTGGCTGCTGGCGAGGCGCTGGGGATGAAGGCCGCCGTCGGGGTTCATTCCCCCCTTCACTATCTGCACCTCGACATGGATCTGGGCGCGCGCTTCCAGACGCCGGCCGAACATTCCGAATGCGCGGTGTTCATCGTCTCGGGCCTGGTCGAGATCGACGACGGGCGCCCCTTGGGCAGCGGGCAGATGGCCGTGCTGGAAAAAGGCGTGACGTCGGTGGTGCGCGCGTTGGAGCCCAGCGTGGTGATGGTCTTGGGCGGCGAACCGGTCGGCGAGCGATTCATCGACTGGAATTTCGTCTCCTCGTCCAAGGCGCGGCTGGAACAGGCCAAGGCCGACTGGCGCGCCGGCCGCATGAAGCTGCCGGACATGGACGATCAGGAATTCATTCCCTTGCCGCCCGAGCCGTCGCCGCCCTCGTCGTCCCCGGCCTGATCGGGGATTCCGCCATGGCCGTCGCCCAGGTCCACATCGGAGCCGCCCGTTACCGGACTACGATCCGCACGGGCGGCGATTTGAAGCACGAACTGACCGGCGACGAGCCTGAACGGCTTGGCGGCGGAGATTCGGGACCGGCCCCCTTCGACCTGTTGATCTCGGCCTTGGGCGCCTGCACCGCGATCACGCTGAAGATGTACGCGGAAAAGAAGGGCTGGCCGCTGGAGGCGCTGGATATCCGCCTGGACTATTTGGGCGGCGAAACCCCGCCGCGTATCGAACGGGTGCTGACGCCGACGGGGCCGCTGGACGAAAGCCAGCGTACGCGTCTGGCCGATGTCGCCGAACGCACGCCGGTGACCCTGGCGATCAAGACCGGCGTGCCGGTGCATACGACGATGGCCTAAGGCGGAGCGCGTCGCCGCGTTCGCCATAAGGGAAGACGGCGCCCCTAGGCCGCGTTCGCCGCGCGGGGCGTCGTTTCCGCCACCGGTTGATCCAGCCGCTCCATCAGATAGGCCAGATCCTCGCGCGGGGCGTTCGGGCGCTGGGTCAGGAACCGTTGCAGCATCTGTTCGCGGAACGCCTCGCCGGTCGTATCGACGCCCTCGGACTGGAGCTGACGCCAGGTATCGACTCCGGCGCGGAACGCCTGGAACAGGCGCGGCGGCAGGCCCGCCCGATCGTACAACGCCTTCAGCCCCAACGGACCGGCGTCATGCACCATCAGCCAGGCCCGCTGATGCGGCGTGCCGGCCAGTTCGGCCAGGCCGTGTTCCAGGAAATCCATCTGGCCCCGCGCCACCGCACGCAGCAGCAATGAGGCCGTCAGCGCCTTCCTGGCGTTCAACTGGCTGACGAAGCGGCCGATGTCGGCGCTGGCGGCGGCCTGATCCACCAGATCGACCGTCGCGCGCTCCCGCGCGAACTGGGCCAGACGGATGGCCGTCTCGGGCGCGATGGCGTGACGCGTGACCAGATGTTCGCGCACCGCCTCGGACGCCAGTTCGATCAGCCGTTCGGTCACGTGCAAGGGCAACACCTGGCGATAGGCGATGGCGGCCACAACCTCGCCCGACTGGCCGAAGCGGTCGACGGCGCGGTTCAGGGCATGTTCGCTCATGTCGGCGTTGTCGTTGGCGGCCAGCGTGCGAACAGCAGCCTCGACACCCACCTCGACCACGACCTCGGCCACGTCCCGACTGACGCGCGGACGGGCGGCGACGGCGGTCTGGCGCACGGCCGAACCGGCGCGGACGATCTCGATCAGATCCTCGTCGGTGAAGACCGGCGATGAGCCGATGATCGGCAAGGCGATGCTGTCGACGTCGGCCGCCAGCCGCCGGACGACGTCACGCGGAAGCAGGTCCGAGGATTTCAACGTCACCGCCATGGCCCGACGCACCAGTTCGGCGGCGTCCTCGGCCATCACGCGCAGGATCTTCTGGGCCGCCGCGCGGTCCTGATCGTTCAGGTCGGGCCGGTCCATGCTGCGGCACAGCTTGTGCGCGGCGGCGGCGCGTTCGTCCTCGTCGGTCGCTTTGATGAGCCGACGGATGTCGGCGTCGGTCAGGCGCGCGCGGTAGGCGGTCATGGTCGGACTCTCAGCACGGAATCGTGTCGGACCCTAGCATCCGCCCGCCATGATTAACGGCGGGTTCACCAAGCGGCGGTCAGGCGCTGGTCTCACGGGTGGGGGCGGGCGCGAAGGCGCCGCCGAAACCGCCGCCCACGCCGGTTCCGCCTTCGCCCGGCTGGCCCAACAGCAGGGCCAGCAGGCTCTGGTCCTGTTTCAGGCGATCCAAGCGCGCGGCCAAGGCTCTTTGCTTGTCGGTCAGGTCCTCGACCTCGACCGATCCGACGCCAGAGGCGGGCGCGCCCTGCCCGGCCGTGCGTTGCAGATTGGCGTGCACCTCGGCCACGGTGGCCGGGCGGCCGTCGCGATAGAAGATCGAACGGTTGGCCCCGGCCGCCTCGGGGAACAGCGATGCCGCGCTGGCCCCCGGCCGCGTCGCCATGGCCTCCATCAGCTCGGCCGCCCCGCCGGGTCCCAGGAAGTGGGCCGCATACAGATCGCCCGCGCCCGGCTCGCGCCCCGTGCGCCCCCGCAGATAGGCGGCGTTGGACGCCGTCAGCTCGGCCGCCATGGCCGAGGCGGCGTGCGGGTCGAAGCGCAGGTCCAGCACCACGTTCCTGGCCGACCCCTCGACCCGCCAGCGCCCGTCGGACCCGCGGTGGATCAGGTCGGCGTACTGGCCGTAGCCGTGCCGCGCGCCGGATGTCTTAACCGTCGCCAGCCAGGTCTGTTCGATGAACTGGAACAGGCCCGCCGCCGAAGAGGTGCGCGCGCGCGCCGACGGGTTCAACGCGCTCTCGCGCCGGGCCGTCTTCATCAGGAAGCCGAAGTCCACGCCGGTCGCATCTGCAGCGCGCCGGATGGCCGCCTCAACGCCTCCCGAAGATGGAATCGCACCGACCGTCATGATGCCGGACGCTGGCCGATCGTGGTTAACGGAATCTGAATCGTTAACGGCGACGCCAGCCACAAACTTGCCGCAAGGTAAGCGTCACCATGATCCTGGCTGCGGGGGCTTCCTTGAGGGAGTGACGGCCATGATGATGAAGACCGCAGGCGGACCGGGACTGGTCAGCCCCATCGACTTCGGCGAGCGCAAGGCGCCGCTCCCGCGCTGGGCCTGGGGCGCGATCGGCGCGTCTCTGGTCGTTCACGGCGTGATCGGGGTGGCGCTGTACACCCAGCGGTTCCAGATCGCCCTGCCCGAAGCCGATGACGGACCGCCGCCCATCACCGTGATCATGGACCGGCCCAAGCCGCCGCCGCCCGTGGTCGCGAACGATCCGGCCCCGCCCGCGCCGACGCCGAATCTGAACCGCCCGGTCGTCACCCAGCCGACGGAAGTTCTCACCGTTCCGGCCATCGACCATCCGGCGCCGGTCCCCGGCACGGTCATCAACCTGGCCCACCCGGTCGCGCCGGACGCCACGGGCGCGGCCGCCACGCCGGATGTTCCCGCCACGCGCGGCCCGGTCGTCATCACCCATCCCACATGGCTGCGCAAACCGTCGGGCGCGCAACTGATGGACGCCTATCCCGACCGCGCCACACGCAACGAGGTGGCGGGATCGGCCACCCTGCGCTGCGCCGTGCGGCTGGACGGCAGCCTGACCGGTTGCGCCGTGTTGTCGGAGACGCCGGGCGGCTATGGCTTCGGTCGTTCGGCCCTGGGCCTCAGCCGCTATTTCCGCATGAACCCCGGCGCGGTGGACGGCCAGGCGATCGACGGCGCCCGCGTCGACGTCGGCGTGCGCTTCACCCTGCCCGACTGAACCGCAGAGGGTCGAAGGCCGCCGCCTCTGCACGGGGCGCGCGGTCTTCGACCGCATCGGCGACCATTTCGCCGACCAGGGGTCCCAGCATCCAGCCGTTGCGACGCGGGGCCAGGGCCACGGCCAGGCCCGGCCCGGCCAGGCCCGCCAGAGGCAGCCCGTCCGGCGACGCCCCCCGCACCCCGACGCACCAGTCGATGGCCGCCGGGTCAATCGACCGCTCCAGCAAATCCTCGGCCGCTCGCCTCAACCGTTCCGAGGTCTCGGCGTCCGGCGCCAGGTCGCGTCGGCCCGCCTCCATGGTGGCGCCGATGACCACGCCGCCTTCGACCGGCGTGACGTACCCCTTCGAACCGCGCAGGGTCCGGTCGGTCAGCATCTGACCGACGAAACCGATCTGTCCCCGCACAGGCGTCACCGCGCCGAGGACCGCCTGAACGGATGGCGCCAGGCCGTCCAGTCCTTCGTCCGCACCCGTGGCCAGGACCACGACCGAAGCCGACACGACCCGGCCGTCCGTCAGGCGCACGCCCCAGCCCCCTACGTCGCCGACGACGGTCTCGACTCGGCCTTCGATCCGGCGCACGCCGTCCGCGAGGCGCTCCAGGGCGGCCGTGGGCGACAGGCGAAGGTCTTGCGGCGCCCGCACGCCGCGCTCGGTCGTCTCGGCCGCGAAACCCAGCGCGGTCAACCGGTCGGCGATCCGATCCCAGCCGTCGCCGCGCCATTCGGCCATGGCGGGGACCAGGTCGATTCCCGTTCTGGCCGCGAAACCGGGCCACCACGCCGCGGCATCGCGATACAGAGCCGCCCGTTGCGGCGTCACGTCTTCGGCGGCGCTCTCCATCGCCGGGGCGATCATGCCCGCCGCCACGGACGAGGCGTTCGGCCCGCCCGCATCGACCACCGTCGCCGCATGGCCGCGCGCGCGCAGAACCGACGCCGTGCTGAGACCCAGCACGCCGGCGCCGACGATCAGGATGTCATGAGCTGGAGAGGCCACGCCCGGTCACATCGACCGGACGCGGCGCGCAATCAAGCCCCTTATTCGGCCGCAATCGCCGCAGCCCGCGCCGCGTCCAGGCGCCGGGTCAGGGCTTCGTGCTGGCTCCACAGGACCTGGGGCAGGCGTTCGCCGAACTTGCCGTAGAAGTCCGGGATCAGCGCCGCTTCTTCGGCCCAGACCTCGGCGTCGACGCCCAGCAGGGTGTCCAGTTGGCCGTCGGTCAGGTCCAGGCCCGTCAGGTCCAGCGCCTCGCGCGTCGGCACGCGGCCGACCGGGGTGTCCAGGGCCTCGGCCTCGCCGTCCAGACGCTCGGCCACCCATTTTAGCACGCGGGCGTTGTCGCCGAAGCCCGGCCAGACGAACTTGCCGTCCTCGCCCTTGCGGAACCAGTTGACGAAGAACATCCGCGGCATCTTCGCGGCGTCGCGGCCTTCGCCCATCTTCAGCCAGTGGCCGAAATAGTCGCCCATGTTGTAGCCGCAGAAGGGCAGCATGGCGAACGGGTCGCGGCGCAGCTCGCCGACCTTGTTCTCGGCCGCGGCCGTGCCTTCCGAGGCCACGGTCGACCCCATGAACACCCCGTGCTCCCAGTCGAAGGCTTCCGTCACCAGCGGCACGGCCGAGGCGCGGCGGCCGCCGAACAGGATGGCGTCGATCGGCACGCCCTTGGGGTCTTCCCATTCCGGCGCGATGGTCGGGCACTGGTGCGCCGGGGCGGCGAAGCGGGCATTGGGATGGGCGGCGGGTTCGCCCGAGGCCGGATCGTGGGCCGCACCCTTCCAGTTGGTCAGACCCTCCGGCGCCTCTTTCGACAGGCCCTCCCACCAGACGTCGCCGTCGGCGGTCAGGGCGGTGTTGGTGAAGACGGTGTTGCGCGTCAGGGTCGCCAGGGCGTTCTGGTTGGTGTTGCGGCTGGTGCCCGGCGCCACGCCGAAGAAACCCGCCTCGGGGTTCACCGCGTACAGACGGCCGTCGTCGCCGAAGCGCATCCAGGCGATGTCGTCGCCGATGGTCTCGGCCTTCCAGCCCTCCAGCGCGGGTTGAAGCATGGCCAGGTTGGTCTTGCCGCAGGCCGACGGGAAGGCGGCGGCGATATATTTGGCCCGGCCCTTCGGGTCGGTCAGCTTCAGGATCAGCATATGCTCGGCCAGCCAGCCCTCGTCGCGTGCCATGACCGAGGCGATGCGCAGGGCGTAGCATTTCTTGCCCAGCAGGGCGTTGCCGCCGTAGCCCGAGCCATAGGACCAGATTTCCCGCGTCTCGGGGAAGTGGACGATCCATTTGTCGTCGTTGCACGGCCAGGCGACATCGGCCTGACCCTCGGCCAGGGGCGCGCCCAGGGTGTGGACGCAGGGCACGAAGACGCCGTCGGACCCCAGCATATCCAGCGCGGGCTTGCCCATGCGGGTCATGACGCCCATCGACACGGCGACATAGCCGCTGTCGGTGATCTCGACGCCCAGGGCGCTGATCGGAGAGCCGAGCGGACCCATGCAGAAGGGCACGACATACAGGGTGCGTCCGGCCATGCAGCCGTCGAACAGGCCGTCCAGACGCTCGCGCATCTCGGCAGGATCGGCCCAGTTGTTGGTCGGGCCGGCGTCGGCCGGATCGGCAGGGCACAGGAAGGTGCGGCTCTCGACGCGGGCCACGTCGCGCGGGTCCGAGGCGGCGTGGTAGCAGCCCGGACGCTTGGCCGGGTCCAGCGCCTTCAGCGTGCCCTTGGCCAGCAGGTCGGCGACGATGAGGTCCTTCTCGGCCTCGGACCCGTCGCACCAGTGAACACGCGCGGGCTTGGTCAGGGCCGCGATGCGCTCGACCCAGTCGACGAGACGGGCGTGGGCGGTGGGCGCCGGATGAAGACCGGGAATCGATTGAGTCACGATGACGCTCCTGAACGTACCGGTCCGGCGGTCTGCGCCGCCGTGGCCTGATCCTCCGCGTGACGGATCACGCAATGTTTCAGGGGAAAGACACTGAAGCCGACCCAACGTCAACCGATGCACGTTTCAACCCCGTGTGAGGCCGCCGTCGGACCCGATACGCACTTTTCGCCCGCGTCCGCTGCGGCTATCGGAATGGAGTGCGAACCCTCGATCCCCAGACCTCGACGCCGGACGGCGCGCTGACCTCGCCCGCGACCACGCGCAACACCGCGCCGATCCTCGACGTACTGCGCGCCCACCTGCCCGCGCGCGGCCGGGTGCTGGAGATCGCGGCCGGATCGGGGCGGCACGCCCTGGCCTTCTCGACCGCCCTGCCGGGCCTGGATTGGACGCCCAGCGACCCCAGCCCTCAGGCCCGCACCAGCATCGCCGCCTGGCGTACGGCCGAGGGCGCGCCGAATCTGGCGGAGCCGATGGCGTTGGACTGTCTAAGCCCCGCCGCCTGGCCCGAAGGACCGTTCCAGGCCCTCGTCTGCATCAACATGGTCCACATCAGCCCCTGGGCCGCGACCGAGGGTCTGATGGCCCTGGCCGGGCGGGTCCTGTCGCCGATGGGCCTGCTCTATCTGTACGGTCCCTATCGCCAGGCCGACGTCGAAACGGCGGCGTCCAACGAAGCCTTCGACGCCGATCTGAAGGCGCGCGATCCGGCCTGGGGCCTGCGCGACATGGCCGATGTCGTAGCGCTAGCCAAGGCGAACGGCCTGGTCCTGACGCTGCGGAAAGCCATGCCGGCCAATAATCTGTCGCTATTGTTCCGGCGCGTTCCATGACCGGTTCGTCCTCTTCGAGCTTGACCCGAGGATCACAGGCGACTGCGCCTTGGCTGATCGGAGGCGTGATCCTGAGGTCCGATCCGAGGATGACGGCGTGGGGCGTCAACGCATGAGCTGGACGCGCACCTATGACGGCGTCGAGCCGCAGCGGATCAACAAATGGCTGGGCCAGTCGGGCGTCTGCTCGCGCCGCGAAGCCGAAGGGTTGATCTCCGAAGGCCTGGTCAGCATCGACGGCGAGGTGGTGACCGACGCGGGGCGCAAGATCCTGCCCGGCCAGACCCTGACGCTCAACGACGGGGCCGCCGCCGCCCTGGACGCGGCCGTGACCATCGTCCTGCACAAGCCCGTCGGCTACGTCTCGGGCCAGCCGGAACCCGGCAAGGTCCCGGCGGCCCGCCTGCTGACCGCCGAAAACGCCCAGGACGGATCGCCCTTGATCCCCGCCGACGCCTCCCTGCCCCCGATCGGACGGCTGGACGAGGATTCGCGCGGCCTGTTGCTGCTGTCGTCCGACGGCGTGGTGGCCAAGGCGGTGATCGGGCCGGAGTCCGAGCTGTCCAAGGAGTATGTCGTGCGGGTGTCGGGCCAGGTCACCGAGGCCAAGCTGGCGCGGCTGCGGCACGGCCTGTCGCTGGACGGCCGCACATTGAAGCCCGCCGAGGTGACCCAGCTCAAACCCCAACGTCTGCGCTTCATCCTGCGCGAGGGGCGCAAGCGTCAGATCCGGCGGATGTGCGATCTCGTCGGCCTGACGGTCGCCGACCTGAAGCGTATCCGCATCGGCCCGTTGACCCTTGGCGATCTGCCCGAGGGCCGCTGGCGAATGCTGACGCCGGATGAGCGCAAAAAACTGATCGGGTGAAATCCTCCCCCCCCCAAAAGGGTGAGAAGGGCAACTTAACGGTTCAATGAGGACCGGGCCGTTTCCGCATAGCGATGTCCCTGGGCGGCGCCGCGCGGGAAGGCCGCCTCGATGCGCGCCATGTCGTCGGCGGTCAGCGCGATGTCGACGGCGGCCGCATTCTCCTCCAGCGTCTTGATACGGCGCGTGCCGGGGATCGGGACCAGATGCTCCCCCTGGGCCAGCACCCAGGCCAGGGCCAGTTGCGCGGCGGTGACGCCCCGGTCGGCGGCGATGGCTTGAATGGCGGCGACAAGGTCCAGGTTCTTCTGGAAATTCTCGCCCTGGAAGCGCGGATTGGTGCGGCGATAATCGTCGGCGGCCAGGTCGTCGATCGACTTGATCTCGCCCGACAGGAAGCCGCGGCCCAGCGGGCTGTAGGGCACGAAGCCGATCCCCAGTTCGTCGCAGGTCGCCAGGATCTCGTCCTCCGGCTCGCGGCTCCACAGCGAATATTCGGTCTGCAGGGCCGTGATCGGATGGGTGGCGTGGGCCTTCCTCAAGGTCGCCGGGGTCGCTTCGGACAGGCCCAGGAAGCGGACCTTGCCCTCTTCCACCAGGCGGGCCATGGCGCCGATGGTGTCCTCGATCGGGGTGTCGGGATCGACGCGGTGCAGATAGTACAGATCGACGTGGTCGGTGTTCAGCCGTTTCAGGCTGCCCTCGATGGCGCGCCGCACGTTCGCCGGACTGCCGTCGACCGCCAGGGCCGTGCGATCGGCGTTGTAGCCGATGCCGAATTTGGTCGCCAGAAAGATGCGGTCGCGCCGCCCGGCGAAGGCTTCGCCCAGCAGTTCCTCGTTCAGATACGGCCCGTACATCTCGGCCGTGTCGAACAGGGTGATCCCCAGCTCCAGCGCCCGATCCAGCGTCGCCAGAGACTGCGCCCTGTCGGTCGCGCCGTAAAAGGCGCTCATCCCCATGCAGCCCAGGCCGATGGCGGAGACTTCGGGGCCATTACGGCCGAGGCGACGGGTTTTCATGTAGGCTCCTTATCAGGCTGGGCCGCTCAGGTCGGCGCTGACCGTCGATTTCGCAAGGGGCCTATAGCGGCGCGCATTGCGTCTTCAGCCAGTCCAGGACCTCGCCGTCCAGCAACGGTCCGACCTTCTTCAGCACTTCGGCGTGATAGGCGTCGACGTAGGCGCGTTCATCCGGCGTCAGCAGGCCCGCGTCGATCAGGCGGCGGTCCAGCGGCGCCAGGGTCAGTTGTTCGAACCCGAGCATCGGCCGCTCGCCGCCCGGAATCGGTTCGGCGGGCGTCACCACCTGCAAGGTCTCGATGCGGATGCCCCAATGCCCTTCACGGTAATAGCCGGGTTCGTTCGACACGATCATGCCCGGCAGCAGCGGCTGGGCGTTCGCGGCCTTGGAGATGCGTTGCGGTCCTTCGTGCACACCCAGATAGCTGCCGACGCCGTGGCCGGTGCCGTGGTCATAGTCCAGCCCCGCCATCCACATCGGCGCGCGGGCCAGGGCGTCGAGTTGGTGGCCCGTCGTTCCGGCCGGGAAGCGGATCACGGCCATGGCGATATGCGCCTTGAGCACCAGGGTGAACATATGGACCTGGTCGGGGTCCGGTTCGCCCACAGCCAGGGTCCGCGTCACATCGGTGGTGCCGTCCAGATACTGGCCGCCGCCGTCCACCAGCAACAGCGATCCCGGCTCCATCCGCCGCAAGGTGCGCGTGACGGGCTTGTAGTGCGGCAGGGCGCCGTTCGGCCCGGCCCCGGCGATGGTGTCGAACGACAGGTCCTTCAGCGCGCCGGTCTCCTCGCGGAACCGCTCCAGCGCCTCGGCCACCTCGCGCTCGTCGGGAAGACTGTGCTGGGCCACCGTGTCGACCCAGTGCAGGAAGCGGGTCAGGGCCGCGCCGTCGCGGATGTGGGCCTGGCGCGATCCTTCGATCTCGACCGCGTTCTTGGCCGCGCGCGGCAGGGTGCAGGGGTCCGCCCCGCGCACCACGGTCGCGCCCGCCTGATCCAGCCGATCGAACCACCAGGCCGACGAGACGCCGGGGTCGATCAGGACGCGGCGGCCCTTCAACCCCTCCAGGGCGGCGTCCAGGGCTTCGGGCGATTCGACCCGGACCTGATCGCCCAGCCAGCCAGGCAGCGCGTTGTCGACCTTCCTCGGGTCGATGAACAGCCGCGCCGAGCCGTCCGCTGCAATGATCGCCTGGGCCAGAGGCAGGGGCGTGCGAATGACGTCGCCGCCGCGCACGTTGAACAGCCAGGCGATAGAGGCCGGGGCGGTCAGGACAGCCGCGTCCGCGCCCTTGTCGGCGATCGCCTTGCCGATGCGCGTGCGCTTGGCGACGGCGCTCTCTCCCGTATAGCGATCCTCGTGCGGAACCACCGGCGCGGTCGGCTGGGCCGGGCGATCCGTCCAAGCCAGGTCCAGAGGATTGGCCTCGACCGGTTTCAACTCGGCGCCCGCCTTGGCGGCGGCGGCCTTCAGCCCGGCCAGGGCGTCGGGGCTGTGCAGACGCGGGTCATAGCCGATCATGGCGCCCTCGGGCGCGCCCTCCAGCCAGCGGGCCAGGCCGTTGCCCTCCAACTCCAGGATTTCGAACGCCTTCGGATCGACCTGCGCGCGGACCTGAACCGTATAGCGGCCGTCGGCGAAGACGGCGGCGCGGTCCCTCAGCACGGCGCCCGCCCCGGCCGAGCCGGTGAAGCCGCTGATCCACGCCAGTCGCTCGTTGGCGGCGGGCAGATATTCGTTCTGGTGCTCGTCCTCGTGCGGGATCAGAAAGCCGTCCAGCCCCTGCTCGGCCATGCGGGCGCGCAACAGGGGCAGATGCTTTTCACCGAAGGCGGGCGAGGTGGTTTCGTCGAAGGTCTGGCGCATGGCGCCGGGAATAGCACCCCCCTCTCCGCCTGGGGAGGGCGATGCGCGGCGTTCACGCGGTCAATTCAAAGGCGCGGCGCCGTTCGTCGTGGTCGCGGGCGGCGCGGTCGGCGTCACCAGGATCGGAGCCGCGGCGCGAGCTTCCGCCGCACGGGCGTCGGCGGCGGCGCGGACGGCTTCGGCCTGGGCGCGAGCGGCGTCTGCGCGGGCGATGGCGACCCCCGCCTCGGCGTCGACGATCCGACCCTGAACCTGGGCCGAGGCGCTGGCAGCGTCCGCCTGGGCTTCGGCCAGTCGGGCCTCGGCCTCCGCCTGGGCCAGCCGGGTCTCGGCCTCGGCGTCGGACTGGCGGTTCGAGAGCAATAGCCAGGCGATCGCCACAAGGACGACCAGGGCCAGCCCGCCCGCAACCCACCAGCCGGTCGCGGACTCGGGGCGAACCACGACGGTTTCCGTATAGACCGGCTGCGGCGTCGGCTGCGGGGTCTCGGGGTCGAGATTGGGGTCGTACTGGCTCACGAGCGGCCTCCTCTGCTGGTCGGCGGAACGGTCAAGCTCGCTTGGCGGTTCCGTTCAGCCGCCTCGCCTGAGCAAGAGCGCCGACCAGGCGTCGTGGTGAATGGTCCGTTCGACGGCGAAACCCAGGGCCTCATAGGCATCCAGAACTTCGCTCTCCTGGGTTCGCAACAGGCCCGACAGGATGGCCCGGCCGTCGGCGGTCATCAGTCGCGAGATCGCCGGGGCCAGTTCGATCAGCGGCCGCGCCAGGATGTTGGCGAACACCAGGTCATAGGGCGCGGGTTCCGTCACCGCCGGATGGCTCAGGTCGCCGTCTTCGACGAAGACCGCCTTGGCTCCGTTGATGTCGGCGTTTTCACCGGCGATGCGCACCGAGGGCGTGTCGATGTCGGTGCCGACGACGATGGGCGTGCCGGTCAGATTGGCGGCGATGCCCAGCACCCCTGTGCCCGTACCGACGTCCAGCACCCTGGTCGGCGCGCCCGAAGTCGTCAGCACCGTCTCCAGCGCCTCCAGGCAGCCAACGGTCGTGCCATGGTGACCGGTGCCGAAGGCGGCGCCCGCATCGATCTTGATGGCGACGACATCGGCCGGGACTTTGCCCTGATCGTGGGCGCCGTAGACGAAGAAGCGACCCGCCTCGACCGGCGGCAGGCCGGACAGCGACATGGCCAGCCAGTCGGCGTCGGCCAGTTTCTCGATCACGACGCTCAGCCCGTCATGCGCGCGCAGGCTGGCGGCGACCCCCTCTGCCTCCTCGTCCGAGGTCGGGAAGGCGTCGATGCGCCAGACGCCCCTGTCCTCGTCCTCCTCCAGGATGGAATAGGTCGCGCCCTCCAGCAGGGGATCGGCGTCCAGCGCGGCGGCGGCGGCTTCGGCGATTTCGCGCGGGCCGTGTGCGATTATCTGAACTGCGGTCTGTGACATTTGTTAAACCCCGTTATCATGCCGAATCGAACTTGTCCGGCGCGACCCGGTCCAACATGGTCCAGCGCGCTTTCGTCCAAACCGAGGGGTCGGGGAGTCCATGGCCAAATCACCGTCAGCGTCCAAGTCCGCTTCCAAGCCTAATCCGGCCGCGAAGTCGAGCGCCGCGAAGCCTGCCGCCGCCAAGAAACCCGCCGCCGCCAAGCCCGCAGCCGCGCCCAAGGCCGCGACGAAACCGGCCGTGAAGCCCGCCGCAGCAAAAGCGGCCGCTCCTAAGGCCGCCGCCAAGCCCGCCGCCGCCAAGAAACCCGCCGCGCCCAAGGCCGCCGCCAAACCGGCCGCGAAGGCGGCTGCCGCAAAGGCGCCCGCTCCGGCCAAGAAGCCGACTGCCGCCAAGCCCGCCGCCGCGCCCAAGGCCGCAGCCAAACCTGCCGCCGCAGCCAAACCGGCCGCCAAGCCCACGCCCGCTCCGACCGCCGCGGCTCCGAAACCGACCCCCGCTCCTGCTCCGGCGGCTCCGGCGGCCGCCGCCTCGGCGCCCAAGCCGGCCGCCAAGAAGGGCTTTTTCGCCATGCTGGGCGACGCCATCTTCGGCAAACGCTGACGGCCCGACCGTCGTGAAGACAAGCGCCGGAGGGCTGCCCCTCCGGCGTTTTTTTGTCTGCTCCGGGTCTATTCCGGCTTGCGGAACTTCAGCATGAACTGATCGGTGCGCCCGCGGACGGCAGGGTCGAAGACCATGGCCGTGCGGGGATCGTCGGGATGGGCCAGAAGGTCGCTCTCGCCGACCAGTTCGAACCCGGCGGCCAACACCTCGCGCTTGACCTGCTCCTCGTCGATGCGGTGCAGCCGGTTCACGTCGCCCAGCCCTGACCCCGCCGCGGCATGGTGGTCGATGATGACGTAGAGACCGCCCGGCTTCAGCGCCCCGAACACCGCCGCATTGACCTGCGGCCCGTCGGCGTCGCCCATGAAGTCGGCATGGAAGTCGTGATAGTTCAGGGCCGTGAACACCATGTCCAACGGCTGTTGCGCGTCGAAGCCCGCGACCGGCTGGAACAGGACCGAGACATTGTCATAGCCCGGCTCGGCCGCCATCTTTTCGATCATCTCGCGATATTGCGGAAAGGCCGCCACGGCCTCGATCGGCTGCATGGCGTAGACGTGCCCCTCCGCCCCCACCGCGTGCGACAGGATGCGGGTGAAATAGCCGCCGCCGGGAACCAGATCCATGATCCGCATCCCCGGCCGCACCCCGGCCCAGTCCAGGGTCTCGACCGGTTTGCGCAGAGCGTCTCGCTCGCGGTCCTCGGCCGGACGCGCCGCATTGGCGACGGCGGCGGCGATCGGATCGCTCGACTGTAGAGCCATCGCCGACATCGGCGCGGCGACCAGGGCGGCGGCCACGGCCGCTAGGATCAGACGGTTACGCATGGCGGTTTCCCTTCCTGTCGGATACAGGCCCTTACGGCTTCCTGAAACGATAGACGAAACGGTCGGTGCGGCCCCGGACGCTGGGGTCGAAGACGGTCAGCGAATGGTCGTCGGTCGGCGTTCGCACCGCGTCCGTTTCGCCCTCGAAGACGAAGCCCGCCGCCTCGACCTGACGACGCAGCTCGGCCGCCTCGATCCGGTGCAGGGTCCCAGCCACGGCGACGCCCGCGCCGTCGGCCGCCTGGTGGTCCAGGATGACATACAGGCCGCCCGGCTTCAGCGCCGCGAAGACGGCGGCGTTCATCCGCGCCACGTCCACGCCGAAACGGGGGATGGTGAAGTCGTGATACTCCTCGCCCATGAAGACCACGTCCAGCGGGCGGTCGAAGGCCATCTCCTCCAGGGCGCCGGTGATCCGCTGAACGTTGGGATAGGCCGTCGCCAGCGCGTCGCCGAAGGCGTCCTCGCGTCGCGCCGTCTGGTTGGGCACGAAGGCGTAGACCTTGCCCGACGGCCCGACCACGGGGGCGAACAAACGGGTGAAATAGCCTTCCTCGGGGCGGATGTCGGCGACCGCGTCGCCGGGCCGCAGCCGCATGAAGGCCAGCATCTCGGCCGGTTTGCGCAGCGGGTCGCGCGCCACCTCTTCCGGCAACCGCTGCGTATCGGCCACGGCCTCGGCGTAAAGGGCGGAATAGTCGGTCGGCGCCGCCGTATGGATCACCACATCCTGCCCCCCGCTATCTGCGATGATGATGCAGCCTGACAGAGCCAGGGCGGCGACGGCGGCGAGCAGGGCTTTCTTCATGGCGTCGATCCCGAATGGCGAGGTTCGGGATAGGGGCGCGGATTTGAAAGGGACGCAAGGAAAAGAAGCGGCGCCTCAGCCGCCCGCGATCGGCCGCCAGGCCAGGTCGGGCGGCAAGGGCGCGAACAGGGCGTCCAGGTCCGCTTCGGTCACGCCCGCCAGCGTCGCGGGCGACCATTTCGCCTGACCGTCCTTGTCGACGATCACGGCGCGGACGCCTTCCTGGAAGTCGTGGGTGCGCACGACACGACCGCCCAGGGCGTATTCCATCGCCATATTGTCGGCGAAGGTCGCCATGCGGGCGCCCAGTCGAAGCTGACGCAGACTGACCTTCAGCGACTGCGGCGACTTGGTCTTCAGCGTCTGCAATTGCGCCATGGCCCAGTCCGAACCGTCCGCCTCCAGCGCCGAAACGATCGCCTCGACCGCATCGTGGGCGAACAGGCGGTCGACGGCCTGGCGATGCGGCGCGCTGGGCGCCGGGCCGGGGTCGGCGGCGAAACGGTCGGCGACCGCTCTCGGCGTCGACGGTTCGGTCAGCAGCGCCGCCTTGAAGGCTTCTATCCGCTCGACGGGAATGAAATGGGTGTGCACGCCCAACGCCACCGTATCGGCCGCCTTCAGTCGCGCGCCGGTCAGGGCCAGCCAGGTTCCCGCCTCGCCTGGCAGCCGCGGCAGGAACCAGCCGCCGCCCACATCGGGAAACAGGCCGATGCCCGTTTCCGGCATGGCATAGGTGGTGCGTTCGGTGGCGATGCGGACCGGGGCCGGTTCGCTGATCCCCACGCCGCCGCCCATGACGATGCCGTCGACCACCGCCGTGATCGGCTTGGGATAGACGAACATCAGATGGTTCAGCTTGTATTCGACATCGAAGAACCGCTTGGCCTCCGACGCGTCGCCCGCCCCGCTCTCGGCGATCATGCGGATATCGCCGCCCGCGCAGAAGCCGCGCTCGCCGGCATGGTCGATCAGCACCGATGTCACGGCCGGATCGTCGCGCCACGCCAGCAACGCCTCGGTCATGATCGCGCACATGGTCCGGTTCAGCGCGTTCAGCGCCTTGGGCCGGTTTAGGGTGATGCGCCCCACGCCGGAGTCGATGCGGGTCAGGACTTCCGATTCACTCATGGGCCTTGCGTCTAAGTAGCGTCGTCGTCGCGGTCCAGCCTACTGCCGCATCATCTCCCGCGCGGTGATCACGCGCATGATCTCGTTGGTGCCTTCCAGGATGCGGTGGACGCGCAGGTCGCGGACGATGCGTTCCAGCGGATAGTCCTTCAGATAGCCGTAGCCGCCGTGCAGTTGCAGCGCCTCGTCGGCGATCTGGAAACAGGCGTCGGTGGCCAGCCGCTTGGCCATGGCGCACCATTTGGTCTTTTCGGGATGGCCAGTGTCGATGGCCCAAGCGCCGCGCAGGACCATCAGCCGGGCCGCATCGAGCTGGGTCGCCATATCGGCCAGCTTGAACTGGGTGTTCTGAAACTCGTTCAACGCCTTGCCGAATTGTTTTCGCGTGGCGACATAGGCCTGCGCCGTCTCCAGCGCCAGCCGGGCGCCGCCCAGCGAACAGGCGGCGATGTTCAGGCGGCCGCCGTCCAGCCCCATCATGGCGTAGCGGAAGCCGTCGCCTTCCTTGCCCAGCAGATTGGCCGCCGGAATGCGGCAGTCGTCAAAGCTGACGATAGCCGTGGGCTGGCTGTTCCAGCCCATCTTCTTTTCCTGGGCGCCGAACGACAGGCCCGGCGTCCCCAGATCGACGACGAAGGCGGAAATCCCCCTGGGTCCCGCCTCGCCGGTGCGCGCCATGACCACATAGACGTCCGAGGTCCCGGCGCCCGAGATGAAGGCCTTGGAGCCGTTCAGAACATAATGGTCGCCGTCACGCACCGCCGTCGTGCGCATGGCGGCCGCGTCCGAACCCGAACCCGGCTCGGTCAGGCAGTAGCTGGCGATCTTCTCCATCGTGACCAGCGACGGCACGTAGCGGGCGCGCAGATCGGCCGAGCCGAAGCCGTCGATCATCCAGGTCGCCATATTGTGGATCGAGATGAAGGCCGCCGTCGACACGTCGCCGCGCGCCAACTCCTCGAAGATCACCGCCGCCTCGATGCGCCCCAGCCCCATGCCGCCGTGCTCTTCGCCCGCATAGATGCCGCAAAAGCCCATTTCGGCGGCGTGACGCATGACGTCGACGGGAAAGGTCTTGGTCTCGTCCCACTCGGCGCTGTGCGGGGCCAGCTCGGCCTCGGCGAAGGCGCGGGCGGCGTCCTGAATGGCGCGCTGGTCGTCGGTGAGGGCGAAATCCATGGAGCGTTTCCTCAAAGCTTTGGTCGGGCTTCTACCCCCTACCCTCTCCCGATGGGAGAGGGCTTGAGCGCACGGCGGCGTAGCCGTCGTTCTTGCACGAAAGGGTGAGGGTCGGCTGTTTCCGCCCCGGCCCATGCCGACTGACACAACCGACCTTCATCCGACCTGGCTCCGCCAGGCCACCTTCTCCCAACGGGAGAAGGACGATATGGAGCCTCATGACCACGCCGCTCTTCGCCCCCGCCCCGTTCCCGCTCGCCCGGCCGCGCCGACTGAGGGCCAGCCCCTGGGTGCGGCGTCTGGTGGCCGAGAACACCGTCACGCCCGCCGATCTGATCTGGCCGCTGATCGTCCATGACGGCGCCGAGGACCGCGCGCCCGTGCCGTCGATGCCGGGCGTCTTTCGCCTGTCGCCCAAGGCCGCGGCCGAGGCGGCGAAGCAGGCGCGCGACCTGGGCATTCCGGCCGTGGCCCTGTTCCCCAATGTCGATCCGGCGACCAAGGACGGGATCGGCACGGGGGCGACCGATCCCGACGGTCTGGTCCCCGACTGCATCAAGGCCGTCAAGGACGCGGCGCCCGAGGTCGGCGTCATGTGCGACGTGGCGCTGGATTGCTACACCGACCACGGCCACGACGGGGTGGTCGAGAACGGCCGCATCGTCAATGACGCGACGCTGGAGCGGCTGGCCGAACAGGCCTTCATCCAGGCCCACGCGGGCGCCGACGTGGTCGCGCCTTCGGACATGATGGACGGCCGGGTCCAGGCCATCCGCGAGGCGCTGGAGGCCAACGGATTTCAGGACACGCTGATCCTGTCCTACGCCGCCAAATATGCCTCGGCCTTCTATGGTCCGTACCGCGATGCGGTCGGCTCGGCGAAGATGCTGACCGGCGACAAGAAGACCTATCAGATGGACTTCGCCAACTCCGACGAGGCCCTGCGCGAAGTGGCCATGGACATCGCTGAGGGCGCGGACGCGGTTATGGTCAAGCCTGGGATGCCCTATCTCGACATCGTCCGCCGCGTGTCCGAGACCTTCAAGGTGCCGACCTTCGCCTATCAGGTGTCGGGCGAATATTCGATGATGCAGGCGTCGATCGCCAACGGCTGGCTGGACGAGGACCGCGCCATCCTGGAAACCTTGACCGCCTTCAAGCGCGCAGGTTGCGCCGGGGTGCTGAGCTATTTCGCGCCCCAGGCCGCGCGGCTGTTGGCGGGTTAAGCGTCACCCCGACAGGCGCTGAGTCCTGCCCGACAGACGACGGTCACGTCTGGGGTCAGGCGCGTCCGCGCTCGATCCGCCACAACTCCAGCACCGAGATCAACTGCCGGGCGCGCCACATCCCGACCAGATAGACCAGCGCACCCACCGTCAGGGCCGACACCAGGATCATCACTGCGCGTTGCTGTTCCGAGAAGACGCGGATCAGGTCGTCGGGCATGACTTCGGCCAAACCCAGCACGATGGTGACCGGGACCGAGACGTACAGCAGGGCGATGAACTGAAACATCTGCTCGTGGCGCTTCAGATTCAGGGCGGCGAGAGCGCGCACGGCCTCGAACAGTTCGGGCTGTTCGTCCAGCAGGGCGAAGGACCGTTCGGTCGATTCGTTGCGGCGCAGGCCGGTGACGAAGTCGTTGCCGAAATAGGTCCAGGCGCCCGGCGTGCCGAACCAACTGGCCGGAGCCGTCAGCAGGCTGAAATGCGGCTTCAATCGCCACCACAAGGCCCAGGCAGGATGAGGCGCTTCGCCCTGGCGCCAGATGGTGGTCAGCCGCCGCCTGGACGGCGGCTCCGATCCTGCAACCTCGCCGCCAGGCTCGACGTGTCCCATCGCGATCCCCCCAGACTCTGAACTTCCGAATAGAACTGATCGACCAGGGCCGTCACCGCCAGATGCGACCCGTTGGTGCGGGCCTCGTCCAACACCAGGCCCAGGTCCTTGCGCATCCAGTCGACAGCGAAACCGAAGTCGAACCGCCCCTCGGCCATCGTCTTCCAGCGATTGTCCATCTGCCAGGACTGAGCCGCACCCTTGGACACCGCCTGATAGACGGCGTCCGTATCCAGCCCGGCCTGCTGAGCGAAGTGAACCGCCTCGGCCAGGCCCTGGACGATCCCGGCGATACAAATCTGATTGACCATCTTGGTCAGTTGACCGGCGCCCGCCGGTCCCATGTGCTGGACCGCCTTGGCATAGGCGCGCAGCACCGGTTCGACCCGCGACAGGGCGTCTGCGTCGCCGCCGGCCATGACGCTGAGCTGACCGGTCTCGGCCCCCGCCTGTCCGCCGGACACCGGCGCGTCGATGAAATCGACGCCGCGCGCCGCCGCCGCCTCGGCCATGTCGCGGGCGACCCTGGCCGAGGTGGTGGTGTGATCGATGATGACGGCGCCCTTGGCCAGATGCGGCAGGGCCTGGCCGACGACCTGGCGCACGTCATCGTCGTTTCCGACGCATAGCACGAACAGCTCGGCGTCCTGCGCCGCCTCGGCCACGGTCGCGGCGAAGCGACCGCCGTGCGCGGCGGCCCAGGTCCGCGCCTTGTCCGGCGAGCGGTTGTAGCCCGCGACCTTGTGACCGGCGGCGATCAGATGGCGGGCCATGGGCGCGCCCATGACGCCCAGTCCGGCGAAGGCGATGCGCATGGTCACCCCTCGTGAGGATCGACGGCCGTTCCATAGCGGCCGCGGAAATAGGTCAGGGCGTCGCCCGGCCGACTGTCGAAATCCAGCACCCGGCCGACGATGGTCAGGTGATCGCCCATCGGCAGCCGCTGTTCGGCGATGCAATCCAGTCGCGCCAGGGCGTTCTTCAGGCGCGGCGGCGCCGGGTCGGCCGTGTCGAACTCATCCTGCGACAGGCGACAGACCCCCCAGGCGAACCGGTCGGACATCTCGCGGTCTTCGACCGGCAACACATGGACGGCGAAGCGTTCAGCGGCCGCGAACAGGCCATGCCGCTCGGATCCCTCGTCCAGGCACCACAGGATCAGCGGCGGGTCCAGAGACACCGAGGTGAAGGAGTTGACCGTGATGCCGAACGCCCCCTCGGGCGTATGGGCCGTGACCACGCACACGCCGGTCGAAAAGGCCCCCAGGGCGCGTCGATAGGAGCGGCGATCATGGGCTTCGGACACCCGCCTGACCTAGGCGAGCCGCCCGGCCACGGCAAGAGCGAGACCTCGCCCCAGCGCCCCGATGATGGCGCGACCGCAACGGCTTCTTAACGGCGCGCGCCGATTTTAAGGCTAATGAAGTCTTGCCGCGCGAGTTCCCATGTCTTCGAGTGATCGTCCGGTCCTCATCAAGAAGGTCAAGAAGGTCGGCGGCCACGGCCACCATGGCGGCGCGTGGAAGGTGGCCTATGCGGACTTCGTGACCGCCATGATGGCCTTCTTCCTGCTGATGTGGCTGATCAACACCACCGACCCGGAACAGAAACGTGGCATCGCGGAATATTTCGCGCCCGCCAGCGTGTCGCAGACGACCAGCGGTTCGGGCGGAATCCTGGGGGGCACCTCGCTGGGCGAGGACGGGGCCAAGGGGTCCGGCGCCATGTCGGTGATCAACCAGCTCTCGCCCGAGGCGCCGCCGGACGCGCCGCAGCAGGCGGGTCAAAGCTCCAACCTGGCCGCCGCCTCGGAAGAGGCGTTGCGCGAGGAGATCGCCCGGCGCGAGGCCGCCGAGTTCGCCTCGGCCGCCGAATCCCTGCGCCAGGCCATGCAGTCGATGCCGGAACTGGCCGAGCTGTCGAAACAGTTGATCATCGACCAGACGCCCGAGGGCCTGCGCATCCAACTGGTCGATCAGGAAGGCCGCTCGATGTTCGAGCCGAATTCGACCCGGCCCAACGCCCGAGCCACCCTGCTGCTGCGCGCCGTGTCGCGGGTCATCAATCAGTTGCCGAACCGCATCTCCATCACCGGCCACACCAGCGCGCGGGCCGGTTCGGGCCGCGCCAGCGCCCCGACCGACTGGTCCCTGTCGTCCCAACGGGCCGACGCCTCACGGCTTGTGTTGCAGAACGCCGGGGTCGACGCCGATCGCGTCTATCAGGTCTCGGGCAAGGCCGGTTCGGACCCGCTGTATCCCGACGATCCCAGCCTGGCCGGCAACCGCCGCATCGCCATCGTTCTGTTGCGCGAGGCGCCGGTTCTGCCCACGGACACCAGCCTGTGACCGTTCGGCCGCCAGGCGAGAGGTCTTGCCGTGCGGGGCGAACCGTCCTCACATCGGCGTCATGAATGACGCGGCGCCATACCTTCGGCGAGATCGGATGCGGGACTGACGCGTGACCCGGCACATCCCGCATCGTCAGCTTCGCTTCTATATGACGGCGACCGCGCCCTGCCCCTATCTGGCGGGTCAGACCGAGCGCAAGGTCTTCGCCAACCTGCCCCTGTTCGACGGCGCCCACGTCAATGACGAACTGACCCAGGCAGGTTTCCGACGCAGCCAGAACATCGCCTATCGTCCCGCTTGCGCGAACTGCGACGCCTGCGTCTCGGTGCGGCTGCCGGTGGCCGATTTCGATCTGTCGCGCACCCAGCGCAAGGTCATGGCCAGGAACGCCGACCTATCGCGCGGGCTGGTCGAGGCCGAGGCGACGATCGAACAGTTCGACCTGTTGCGCCGCTATCTCAATCACCGCCATCCCGGCGGCGGCATGACCGACATGGGCTGGCTGGACTATGTCGCCATGGTCGAGGACACGGCCGTGCGCACCCATCTGATCGAATACCGCCTGCCTTCGACCGATGGCGGGCCGGGCGATCTGGTCGCCTGCACCCTGACCGACCTGCTGAACGACGGCCTGTCGATGGTGTACAGCTTCTTCGATCCGTCGCTGGAGCGGCGCAGCCTGGGCGTCTTCGCCATCCTGGATCACCTACGCCAGGCGACGGCGGTCAACCTGCCCTATGTCTATCTGGGCTACTGGGTCCAGGGTTCGCCCAAGATGGACTACAAGGCCCAATTCCGGCCGATGGAGATGCTGAAGCCGCTGGGTTGGGTGCGGGTGGATTAGGCCCAATCGTCTCCCTTCCCGAACGGCGAGGGAGAAATTCAGTCTAGGTCGTCGGCACGCTGGTCGCCGCCAGGTCGCGCCCGCCCGCGAACTCCACCAGGGCCGCGATCCGCTTTTCGATCGGCGGATGGGTGGCGAACATATCCATGAAGCCGTTCTGGTCGGGGTTGTTGTCCAGGAACAGGCCCTGCACCTCGTCCGGCGCCCGCAGTTGCGATCGTCCCGAGACCTTTCTCAGCGCCGAGATCATGGCGTCCGGGTTTTTGGTCAGCTCGACCGAACCCGCGTCGGCCACATATTCCCGCGTCCGCGACAGCGTCATGCGGATCGCCGCCGCCAGGATGAAACCGATCGCCGCGATGGCGAAGCCGATCAGGATCAGGGGACCGGCGTTCTTGTTGTCCTTGCCGCCGCCGCGCACATAGAACAGCCCCCGGAACACCAACTCGGCGATCACGCTGATGATCCCGGCGAAGATCGAGGCGATGACCATGGTCCGCACGTCCCTGTTGATGACGTGGGTCAGTTCATGGGCCAGCACGGCCTCCATCTCGTCGCGATTCAAGCTGTTCATGAGACCGCGCGTGACAGTGACCGAATAGCGCCCCTCATGCAGGCCGCTGGCGAAGGCGTTCAGCGACGGGTCTTCGATGATCCGCAACGACGGCGTCCGCATTCCGCGAGAAATGCTAAGATTTTCCAGTAGATTATAGAGTTCCGGCTCGTCGCGCCGTTCGACCCGACGCGCGCCGGTCATGGCGTCGATCATCATCTGATTGCCGAAATAGGCGATGACGAACCAGATCAGGGCGATCCCCGCCGCCGTCGGCACGGTCCAGCCCAGCCATTCGGCCGCGCGCGCCATATCGGCGTCCAGGCCCCGCCCCGTACCCGGCAGGACGCCCAGACCCATCAAGATCAACTGCACCCCGTAAAGGATCAGAACCAGCAGCACCGGGAACCCGGCCAGCAGGATCGCCGACCGGGTGTTGTTGGCCCAGATATGGGTCTTCAGGCCGACGGCGCGGCCATAGAAGGCGGCCATGGCGGCTTAGAATTTCACCTGCGGCGGCGCCGCGTTCAGGACCACGCGTTCTTCGGCGCCGACGTCGAAGAAGGGCTTGTCCGCGCCGAAGCCGAACATCCCGGCGAACACCACGGTCGGAAACTGGCGGCGCACGGCGTTGAACTCGCCCACTGCGTTGTTGAAGAAGCGGCGCGCGGCTGCCAGCTTGTTCTCCAGGTCCGATAGATCCATCTGCAACTGTTGGAAATTGGCGTTGGCCTTCAGGTCGGGATAGGCCTCCGACAGGGCGAACAGCCGACCCAGCGACGCCGTCAGCATATTCTCGGCCTGCACCTTGTCATTGACCGACGCCGCCGAGGTCGCGGCGTTGCGCGCCTGGATCACCGCATCCAATGTGCCCTTTTCGTGCGCGGCGTAGCCCTTCACCGTCTCGACCAGATTGGGGATCAGGTCCTGGCGCTGCTTCAACTGCACGTCGATGTCGGCGAACGACTGGTTCGCCGCCTGATCCAGGGCGACCAGCCTGTTGTAGGCGCCGACAACCACGAACAGCAGCACGACGACGATGACGCCGATGATGATCCAGGTGATGGACATTTCCGTCTCCAGCGCGGGCCAAAGGCGACCCACGGCCGGATTATCGCGTATGGGGCGCCGCGCCGCGAATGAAATCGGCGTCACCACATCTACATCCCTCTCCCGTTGGGAGAGGGAAGCAATTAGCGGAACTTCCTCAAGCCCCTCGGACCCTGGCGTCCGGCCTGGGCGCGCTTGCTCAGCCAGTCCTTCCAGTCGGGCCAGTTGCGTCGGCGGCCGCCGCCGTCGACCCATTCGGGTCCGGCCTCTGCGGCGAAGGTCGTGAGCGAGACCAGACCGCCCTGTTTATAGGACTGGATCTTCACCCCCTTGCCGCGGCCCATCTCGGGCAGTTCGTCCAGGCGGAAGACCAGCGCCTTCAGATTGTCGCCGATGGCCGCGACATGGTCGCCCGTGGCGCGCAGCATCGACAGCATCTCGCCGTTCAACACCTGTTTGCCGCCCCGCTTCTGGGCCAGGGTCTCGTCCTCCGGGGCGATGAAGCCGTAGCCCGCCCTGGACGCCACCAGCAATTTGCCGCCCGGTTGGTGCGCCAGCACGCCGACGATGTCGGCCTTTTCATCCAGGTCGATCATCAGGCGCAGCGGCTCGCCATGGCCGCGCCCGGACGCCAGCTTGTCGACCCCGACGGTGAACACTCGCCCGTCCGAGGCGCCGATCAGCAGCTTGTCGGTCGTCCAGGCCGGGATCAGCCAGGCCAGGGCGTCCCCCTCCTTGAACTTCAGCTCCGACGGGTCCTCCACCTTGCCCTTGGCGGCGCGGATCCAGCCGCGTTCCGATAGGATCACGGTCACCGCCTCGCGCGGGATGAAGGCTTCGGGCGCGACGAAGGTCGAGCTGTCCACCGCCTCGGCCATGGTCGTGCGGCGCGGCGAGATCAAGGCCTTGCGCACGTCCTGCAAGCCCACGATCAGCAGTTTGGTCTGCCGACCGGGCGAGGCGATCATCGCGTTCAAACCCGCCAGTTCCTCGGACAGCGCCTTGAATTCGGTCTCGATCGCCATCTCCTCCAGCCGCGCCAACTGCCGCAGCCGGGTGTCGAGGATGAATTCGGCCTGGGTCTCGGTCAGGCCGAAGCGGGCGATCAATACCGCCTTGGGCTGTTCCTCCTCGCGGACGATGCGGATCACCTCGTCCAGGTTCAGGAAGACGATGCGCAGGCCGTCCAGCAGATGCAGCCGTTTCTCGACCTTCTCGACCCGCCAGCGCCCGCGCCGGATCAGCACCTCGCGCCGGTGGTCCAGGAAGGCTTGAAGACAGGCCTTCAACCCCATGACGCGCGGCGTATTGGTGGCGTCCAGCACGTTCATATTGATCGGAAAGCGGATCTCCAGGTCCGAGAGCTTGAACAGGCTCTCCATCAGGACCTCGGGTTCGACCGTGCGGCTCTTCGGCTCCAGGACCAGGCGGATGTCCTCGGCCGATTCATCGCGCACATCGGCCAGCAGCGGCGCCTTCTTCTGCTCGATCAGATCGGCCAGCGCCTCGATCAGCCGCGACTTCTGAACCTGGTACGGCATTTCGGTGACGACGATCCGCCACACGCCGCGCCCCAGGTCCTCGATCTCCCAGCGCGCGCGCAGACGCACGCCGCCTCGACCGGTCTCATAGGCGTCCAGGATCGCCGCATGGCCTTCCACCGACACGCCGCCGGTCGGGAAGTCCGGTCCCGGAACGTGCGCCATCAGCGCCTCGGTCGAGACCTCCGGGTCCTCCAGCAGCATCAGGCAGGCGTCGATCAACTCGCCCGCATTGTGCGGCGGGATCGAGGTCGCCATGCCCACGGCGATGCCCGACGATCCGTTGGCCAGCAGGTTGGGGAAGCCCGCCGGCAGGACCACAGGCTCCTCGTCCTGGTCGTCATAGGTGGCGCGGAAGTCGACGGCGTCCTGGTCGATGCCGTCCAGCAACAGCACGGCGGCGGGCGTCAGCTTGCACTCGGTGTAGCGCATGGCCGCGGCGCTATCGCCGTCGATGTTGCCGAAATTGCCCTGACCGTCGACCAGCGGATAGCGCTGGGCGAAATCCTGGGCCAGGCGGACCAGGGCTTCGTAGATCGAGGCGTCGCCGTGCGGGTGATATCCGCCCATCACCTCGCCGACGACCTTGGCGCATTTGCGCGCCGCCGCCTGCGGGTTCAGCCGCATCTGATGCATGGCGTACAGGATGCGCCGGTGCACGGGCTTGAAGCCGTCGCGCACATCGGGAAGCGCGCGGTTGGTGATGGTCGAGAGCGCATAGGCCAGGTAGCGGCGCTCCAGGGCGTCCTTGAACGGCTCGTCGACGATACGGCCGCCCTCGGGCGGGGTGGTGTGAACGGTCATGGGCACGCGAATCGGCGAATGGAGGCTGGAAGTCTAGCCCCGCGAACGCCGCGCGCCCCCTATTCCGTGGACGGCCCTAGTGCGTCGGCCTGTCCGCCTTGGGCGCATTCGGGGCGAACTGATCGCCGAAGGTGTTTGCGCGATACCACATGGGCCGCTCGGGCGCGTCGGCGATGCCGCGGGCGATGGCGGCGTTGACGCGGGCGAACCGCACGGCGGCCTCCCAATGGAAAGGCACGCTCATGTCGTCCGACGGCCGGTGATAGGCGCCGCCGAAGAAGGCGCCCCAGGCCGCCTCGCCGCCGTTGGCGTATCCCGTCGCCAGCATGATCGACGGCACCCCCGCCTTGACGAAGGAATAGTGATCCGAACGGGTGAAGACCCCCTGCTCGGGCATCGGGTCGGGCGACAGGACCGACCCTTGCGCCCGCACCGCCCGATCGGCGATCTGGCCCAGGGTCGAATGTTCGCCGCCGAAGGCCACCAGGTCGGTGAAGTCATAGGTCAGGATCGGCATATCCAGATTGACGTCGGCCACCACCTTGTCGGCCGGGACCACCGGATTGCGCGCCAGATAGTCCGAACCCAGCAACCCCATCTCCTCGGCCGCCAGAGCCGCCACCATGACCGAGCGGCGCGGCGGGTTCGCCATCAGATCGCGCGTCGCCTCCAGCATGATCGAGACGCCCCCCGCATTGTCCAGCGCCCCGTTGTTGACGCGGTCGGCGGCGTCCTCGTCTTCCAGCCCCAGATGATCCAGGTGGGCGGTCAGCACCACCACCTCGTCGCGCACGGCGGGGTCCGATCCGGGAATGACGCCGATGACGTTGGCGGCGTGGATGTCGGTGCGGCGCGTGTGGATGTCGAACGTCGCCTGGCCGTCCAGGGCGAAACCGCCGGGGCGCCCGCCCTCGGTCGCCGCCTCGGCGCGGATGTCAGCATAGGATTTGGTCGCACCCGAGAACAGGACAGCGGCGGCCTCGTCACTGATGAAGCCTCCCGCGCCGACGGTCGGAGCCGCGCGGTGCGGCTTGCCGTCGGCGCCGACCCAGGTCGTCTCGGTGCGGGTGGCGAAGCGGCGCAGCAGGGCCGAGGTATAACGTCGGGCGCTGGCGTCGGTGTTGATCGTGATCGCTCCCACGGCCCCATGCCTGGCCGCGACGGCGCTTTTCCCGGCCCCCAGGTGCGCGGCGGTTTCGCTGTCCAGGCCCGAAGGCGCGCCCGACAGGATCACGACGATCTTCCCGTCCACATTCAGGCCCGCATAGTCGTCGATGCCGTGGGCCGGGCTGTCTATGCCATAGCCGACGAAGACCAGGTCCGCCGTTACGGTTTCATGGCCCGCCACGTCGCCCGCATTCAACAGAGCGTCCTGACCGTTGACCCAGACCACCGGTACGCCGCCCGTCGGGGTCCAGGTGATCGTCGCACCCTCGTCGGCGATGCCGGTGCGGGCCAGGGTCACGGGCTGCATCCAGCCGCCATCGACGCCGGGCGTCAGGCCCAGGCCCATCATCCGCGTCTGAACATACAGGGCGGCCAGGTCATAGCCGCGCTGGCCGGTCTGACGCCCTTCGAGCGCATCGTCGGCCAGGAAGGTCACATCGGCGCGGATCCGCGCCTCGGCCGCCTCGTCATGGGTCTGCGCCGCGACCGGCGCGCCGAGGACAATGGCCAGGGCCATGGCCGAGACGATGAGACGTTTCATGGATTCCCCTCCGATGCCCCCGACCGCTAGCACGACGCCCAGGTCACAGGCGACCCGCCTCGGCCAGCTTGTCCAGCATCCACACCCGCGCCGGCGGCAGCGGCCGGTTCAGCGGATGAAAGACGAACTGCTCCAGGAAATGGCCGGTCAGGTCAAAGCCCGCCTTCGCGTCTCCCGCTCTCAACCCCGCCTGGGCGCCCAGCATGAAGGGCGGCAAGACCAACAGCTTGTCGGCATAGGGCGCGCCCGCACCGGCCGACACCGCCCGGCCTGTGCGCGGACTGACCCAGACCAGATCATCGGTCGCGCCGGTCGAGGCGCAACGGCTCAGATCCAGGCCGAAGCCCAGATCCTCCAGCAACCCCGCCTCGAACCGCACGAAGACGGCGGGCCAGATCTCGGGCGCGGCGAAGGCCGACATCAACGCCTCGAAGGCCAGAAAGGCGCCCGGATGCGGTTCCCGCTCCGGCAGGGCGCCCTGGGCCACGGCCGCCGCCGCGCTGAGACCCGTCAGGGCCAGGGGATCGTCGAACAGGGCGCTGGGTCCCTCGCCCGTCGGCTCCAGCCGCGCCGCGCCCAGATGGTCGGATGTCCGCGCCCGATATTCGACCTGCACCCGCGCGCCGGGTTGCAGGAAAGGCTTCATCCGCCGCGAGGCGCCGCCCGCGACATAGGCGGCGCGCCGCCCGTGCCCGGCAGTCAGCAGTTCGACCACCGCGCCCGTGTCGCCATGGCCGCGCGCGGCCAGCACGAAGGCTTCGTCGGCGAATTCCACCTAGTTCGCCGGCGCCCGCACGGCGGCCACGACGGCGTCGGAACGATCGTTGGGAATAGCGAAACTGAGCACATACTGCTCGATCTTCCAGCCGTCGGCGGTCTTGCGCATCACGCCCGAGCCGCGCGTGGCGCCATAGTGGCGGCTATCCAACTTCTCTTCAAACCAGGCGATGCAGCGGCAGTCGATGTCGGCGATGGTGACGAACCGCTCTGTCGCGGGAAAGCTCCAGGCGGCGCCTCGCTGGAAATAGGGTTCGGCGTAGGCCCTGAACTCGGCCAGGGACCAGTGCTCGTTCGGGTCCGTCCCGACGAAACGGGCGTCGGGCGCGAACAGGTCGAAATAGGCGGCTTCATCCGCCGTCGAGGAGGCGAGGTTCAACCGGTCCAGCACGGCGATCACCTCACCCACGGCGGGATCGGGCGCGGCCTGCACGGCGGCGGCGGCGAATAGGGCGGCGATCAGACTCATGACGGTCTCCCGAACTCTCTGCTCAGACTAGGCCCTCCTGAAGCGCGCGGAAACGGGTGTTGACGCACGGCGCATCGTCTCAACACATAATCCCGTGGTTGGGCGCGCGGCCGGTTCCGGGGGGCGGGGCGCGATCATCTCGACGCCTGCTCACATCCGGTTCAGAAGGGAGTCTTCGATGACCCAAGATACTGACAACCCCTGCCTCACGACCGGTGTGGCCCATACGCACGATCTGGTGCTGCGCCGCGTGCTGGACGCCACGCCCGACATGATCTGGCGGGCCTGGACGGAGCCGACCCTGTTGCAACAGTGGTTCTGTCCCAAACCCTGGTATGTCGCCGATGCGGTGATCGAGCCGCGCCCCGGCGGCCGCTTCAACTTCATCATGCACGGACCGGATGGCGAGGTCGTGCCGAACTCGGGTGTCTTCCTGGCTGTCGAGCCGGGTCGCAAATGGATCACCACCGACGCCCTCACGTCCGACTGGCGACCGGCGGGCGCGCCCTTCATGGTCGCCGAGGTGCAGTTGATCCCCCTGCCGGACGGCACGACCGAATATGTCGCCACCGCCCGTCACTGGAACGAGGCGACGATGAAGCAGCACGAGGCCATGGGTTTCCACGAGGGCTGGGGCGCCGCCGCCGACCAACTGGCCGAGTTGCTGAGGGAGATGAAGCCATGAAGATCGTGACCAGCCTGTCCTTCCGCGGACAATGCCGCCAGGCCTTCGAATTCTACGCCCAGGTCCTGGGCGGAAAGATCACCTCGGCCTTCCCCTATGGCGAAGGTCCGCCCGATATGCCGGTCGGTCCCCAGTACAAGGACTGGCTGATGCACGCCTGGCTGGATGTCGGCGATCAGTCGATCATGGGCGCCGACATGGATGCGGACTGGGCGCCGAACATCGACAAGCCCAAGAACGGCTTCGACGTCACCCTGCACTATGACGACGCGGCCGAGGCCAGGCGGATCTTCGACGCCCTGTCCGAAGGCGGCAAGGCGGTCATGGCCTTCGCGCCGACCTTCTGGTCGCCCGGCTATGGCAGCTTCATCGACAAGTTCGGCGTGCCGTGGATGATCAACACCATGGGTCCGCCGCAGGGCTGAGCGTGATCCGACGGTCGACGCCGATCGCGTCCAGAAAGTCCTCGTCGTGGCTGACCACGATCAGGGCGCCGTCATAGGCCCTCAGCGCCGCCTCGACCGCCGCGATGGAGTCGAGGTCCAGATGGTTGGTCGGTTCGTCCAGCAACAGCAGGCGGGGCGGCCGCGCGCCGGTCATGACGCAGGCCAGCGCCGCGCGCAGCCGCTCCCCGCCCGACAGCGTCCCCGCTGTCCGCTCGGCCGTCGTATTGCGAAACAGGAACCGCGCCAGCGCCGCCTGGGCCTGGTTCGGCGTGGTCTCGGGATTGATCCGCCGATAGCCCTCCAGCAACGTCTCCTCGGGCTTCAGCACGGCTGCGTGCTGATCCAGCAGGGCGGTCTCGACCAAGGCTTCATCGACGATCCGTCGCAGCAGGGTCGTCTTGCCGCTGCCGTTCGGTCCCGTCACCGCGATCCGTTCCGGGCCTGTAATGGTCAGATCCAGCATCTCCTCCCCGCTTGTAGGGACGGGGACCGTGCGAAGCCTGGTGGAGGGGGCGGCGGCGAAGTTGGACATTGAGGCGTCCCCTCCGTCACGGCCGCTTTGCGCCAGCGTCACCTCCCCATCGCTTCGCGACAGGGAGGACAAGGGTACGCTCAGCCTCAGCACTGTCTTTCCCGCCGCCAGCCCGGTCGGCGGCATCGGAATCTCCAGCGGCTGTCCCCGCTCCACGGCTGCCTGGGCCTGGTCCAGATCGGCCTTCACCGCCTCGACGCGCCGCTCCGCCAGCCGACTCTCGCGTCCTGCGCTCTCCTCGGCGCGGCGCTTCATGCCGCCCAACACGATCTTCGGCGCCGAGCCGGATGCGGCATAGGCCCCGCCCGCCCTGTCGCGACGCGCCCGCTTCTCAACCGACCGCTGACGTTCTCGCATGGCCCGGCCGGCCTCGCGTTCAGCCTCGTCCAGCCTCTGTTCGGCCAGCGCACGCTCCGTCGCCCGCCGCTCGGCATACAGATCCCAGCCGCCGCCATAGACGCGCGCGCCCAGGCTCGACACCTCCACGATCCGGTCCATCCGCCGCAACAGCGCCCGGTCGTGGCTGACCACCACGGCCCCGCCGCGCCAGGTCTCCAGCACCCGCGCCACCAGGGCTTTCGCTTCGGCGTCCAGATTGTTGGTCGGCTCGTCCAGCACAATCAGGTCCGGCGCCGCCAGAAGCAGGGCCGCCAGGCGTACGCGCGTCTGCTCTCCGCCGCTCAGCGTGCGGGTCAGGCGATCCGGCGGCATGCCCTCCAGTCCGACTTCAGCCATGACGTCCGCGACGCGCGCTTCCAGCGTCCAGTCCGCCTCGGCCAGATCGTCCGCTGTCCCCTCGCCCGCCAGCACGCGGGCCAACAGCGCCAGACCCGGCCCGACGCCCAGGGTTCCGGCCACGGTCTCCTGCGGTCCCGGGTGGGCGACCTGCGCCAGCCAGCCGACGGTTGCGGCGCGAGTAACAGACCCCTCGGCGGGCGCGTCCAGCCCGGCGATCAGACGCAGCAAGGTGGTCTTGCCGACCCCGTTGCGGCCGACGACAGCCGTACGCTCGCACCCGAAGGCGAGGCTCAGATTATCGAATAGGGTGTGGCCGTCAGGCGTGCGGGCCGCGACGCCGTTCAGCGTCACGAGCGCGGATGCGGACCGGCTTGGGCTTGGGTTGGGCGAGGACATAGGCGAACACCAGCAGCGGCGCGGAAAGGGCGAAACCGATTTCCAAAGCGCTGATCATGTTCGTAGCCTCCAACTTAACTCAGGCGAGGATCAAAGGATGGGGTCGAATGTCGCCGGGCGCAACCTTTTTCCAGCGGGGTTTTCGGTCAAGGCGCGATAGCGAGGCCATCTCCGACAGTCCCGCACCGACTGATCCCATGACGCGAACGGGCGCCGTCGGCCGGATCAGCGATCTTCAACACGCGCACGACGATCACGTCGCCACCGTCCAGTCGATAGCGAAGCTCGTAACCGGCGGTCCCAAATCTGACCACCCGGCGGTAAATGCCATTGCCCAGATCGACACCAGACCTTGGATAGGCGCTCAACTGCCCGACGGCGTCGGCAATCGCATCCATCGCCCTTTTGGCCGCGGTCGTATTCCGTTCCGCAAGGAATTTTTCGAGCCGCTCACGGTCGCCGACTGCGTCTCGCGTGAACCGGACCCGGACCGTCATCGCCCCTGAAGGCAGCGGACGTTGGTGCGCAGGTCCGTCAGCCACGCCTCGCCGGAAACCGTGTCGCCCGTTCGTCCATAGGCGTCCCAGCGGCGTTGATCTTCCGCCGCGTCCGGCCCAATCGCCTGATCGAGAACGTCCGGCGCATAGACCGCCGGGTCCAGGCCGACCTCGGCGGCGCGCGCCTTCAACCGCTCCGCACGATCCGAATCCAGATGAATATCGAAGCCGTCAGCCATGGCCGACGATACTGCGACGACGCCCCATCGCAATGTTCCCACATTGTTCTTGCTGAAACCCGCGAATTGCTTCCCATATGGCGGTGTCGCGCCGGACCCCTCTCCGGCCTTTGGCGTTCCCGGATTTCGATGACCGACAGACACGATTTCATTCGCGTGCGCGGCGCGCGCGAGCACAATCTCAAAGGCGTGGACGTCGACATTCCGCGCGGCAAGCTGGTGGTGATGACCGGCCTGTCCGGCTCGGGCAAGTCGTCGCTGGCGTTCGACACTATCTATGCCGAAGGCCAGCGTCGCTATGTCGAATCCTTGAGCGCCTACGCCCGCCAGTTCCTGGAGTTGATGGGCAAGCCGGACGTCGATCTGATCGAGGGCCTATCGCCGGCCATCTCCATCGAACAGAAGACCACGTCCAAGAACCCGCGCTCGACCGTCGGCACGGTTACCGAGATCCACGATTATATGCGTCTGCTGTGGGCGCGCGTCGGCGTGCCCTATTCGCCTGCCACCGGTCTGCCGATCGAGAGCCAGACCGTCAGCCAGATGGTCGACAAACTCGTCGCACTGGCCGATGGCGAGCGCATCCTTCTGCTGGCCCCCGTCGTCCGGGGCCGCAAGGGCGAGTACAAGAAGGAGATGGCCGAGTGGCAACGCGCTGGCTTCCAGCGCGTCAAGATCGACGGTCAGTTCTACGCCATCGAGGACGCCCCGGCCCTCGACAAGAAGTTCAAGCATGACATCGACATCGTCGTGGACCGCATCGTCACCAAGGCAGGACTGGAGGGCCGCTACGCCGACAGTCTGCAAACCGCGCTCGGCCTGGCCGACGGCATCGCCGTGGCCGAATGGGCCAACGCCGCCGACGGTGAAGAGCCGCGCCGGATCACCTTCTCCGAACGCTTCGCCTGCCCCGTCTCGGGCTTCACCATCAGCGAGATCGAGCCGAGGCTGTTCTCGTTCAACAACCCCTTCGGCGCCTGTCCGGTCTGCGACGGTCTGGGGGTCAAGCTGGCCTTCGACGCCGATCTGGTGGTGCCGGATCGCGACAAGAGCCTGCATCACGGCGCCGTCGCCCCGTGGTCGCGCGGCCCCTCGCCGCTCTATACCCAGACGCTGCAGTCGCTGGCGCGTCACTACGGCTTCTCGATGGACAAGCCGTGGCGCGACCTGCCCGAGAAGGCGCAGAGCGTTATCCTGAACGGCACCGGGTCCGAGAAGGTCAAATTCACCTATGACGACAACGCCCGGAAATATGAGGTCTCAAAGCCGTTCGAGGGCGTTCTGCCCAACCTCGAACGCCGCTGGCGCGAGACCGACAGCGCCTGGGTCCGCGAAGAACTGGGCCGCTATCAGTCCGAGACTCCCTGCGAAGCCTGTCACGGCAAGCGGCTGAAGCCCGAGGCCCTGGCGGTCAAGGTCGACGGAGCCGACATCGCCGAAATCTCGACCCTGTCGATCGCCAAGGCCTTCCTGTGGTTCTCGACGCTGGAAGAGCGGCTGACGCCCAAACAGGTGGAGATCGCCCGGCGCATCCTCAAGGAGATCGTCGACCGGCTGCGGTTCCTGAACAACGTCGGCCTGGACTATCTGAACCTGTCGCGCAATTCCGGCACCCTGTCGGGCGGCGAGAGCCAGCGCATCCGCCTGGCCTCTCAGATCGGCTCGGGTCTGACGGGCGTCCTTTACGTGCTGGACGAGCCGTCCATCGGCCTGCACCAGCGCGACAACACCCGCCTGCTCGACAGTCTTCGGGGCCTGCGCGATCTCGGCAATTCGGTCCTCGTGGTCGAGCATGACGAAGAAGCCATTCTGACCGCCGACTATGTCATCGACATGGGACCGGCCGCCGGCGTCCATGGCGGCGAAATCTGCGCCCAGGGCACGCCCGAGCAGGTGATGGCTGACGGAAACAGCCTGACCGCCAAATATCTGACGGGCGAGCGCGAGATCGAACTGCCGCCGGAAGGCCGCCGTCCGGTCGACCGCAAACGGATGCTGAAGATCAGCGGCGCCACAGGCAACAACCTGAAGAACGTCACCGGCGAAATCCCGGTCGGCCTGTTCACCTGCGTGACCGGCGTGTCCGGCGGCGGCAAGTCCACCTTCACCATCGAGACCCTGTACAAGGCCGCCGCGCGACGACTGCACAATGCGTCCGACGCCCCCGCCCCCTTCGACCGCATCGAGGGGCTGGAGCATTTCGACAAGGTCATCGACATCGACCAGTCGCCGATCGGCCGCACCCCGCGCTCGAACCCGGCCACCTATACCGGCGCCTTCGGTCCCATCCGCGACTGGTACGCCGGTCTGCCCGAGGCCAAGGCCCGCGGCTATGGTCCCGGCCGGTTCAGCTTCAACGTCAAGGGCGGCCGCTGCGAAGCCTGTCAGGGCGACGGCGTCATCAAGATCGAGATGCATTTCCTGCCCGACGTCTATGTCACCTGCGACGTCTGCAAGGGCAAGCGATACAACCGCGAGACTCTGGAAATCGTCTTTAAGGGCAAGAGCATATCCGACGTTCTGGACATGACGGTCGAAGAAGCGGCGCAGTTCTTCAAGGCCGTGCCGTCGATCCGCGACAAGATGCTGACGCTGGAGCGGGTGGGTCTGGGCTACGTCAAGGTCGGCCAGCCGGCGACGACGCTGTCAGGCGGCGAGGCCCAACGGGTCAAACTGTCCAAGGAGCTGTCGAAGCGAGCCACCGGCAAGACCCTCTACATCCTCGATGAGCCGACCACCGGCCTGCATTTCGAAGATACGCGCAAGCTGCTGGAGGTCCTTCAGGAGCTGGTCGACAACGGAAATACGATCGTGGTGATCGAGCACAATCTGGACGTCATCAAGGTGGCTGACTGGCTGCTGGACTTCGGTCCCGAAGGCGGCGACGGCGGCGGCGAGATCGTGGCCGTCGGCACGCCCGAACAGGTCGCGGCCGATCCGATGAGCTGGACCGGCCGCTATCTCAAGGATGTGCTCGACCGGCACGAGGTGCGCCGCAAGGCGCGCGTCGCGGCGCTGACGAGCGAAGCTCCGAAGAAAAAGGCGCGGGGAAAAGCGCGCGCTTAGGGAGCGCGCGAACGGCAAGGTCCGCTCTTGGGCTTCGAAAGGGCGGACGCGGGCGTCTCGCGCATCTCAGGGCGTTGCGTAACCCTTGAATGGGCCGCGCAGGACGGTCCAGATGCTGGCCAGCAGCAGGACGGCGGTGACGACGACGCTGGCTTCTGGCCCGAAGCTGGCCCCCGTCAGCCACCAGGGCGCGCCGTCCGTCGCCGTGAGGTCGACGACCAGCGGGGTCACGTCCAGCACATGACCTGAAACCTCCAGCCCGAAGCCGAGTCCCAGCAGCCAGTTCCAGGCCGCGTGCCAGCCGCACACGCCCCACACAGAGCCTTCGCGCGCGGCGTAGAGGCCGATGAAGGTGCCGAACAGGATGATGTTCACCACCCCCAGCGCCAGTTCCTTCGTCGGCTCGGTGTTTCCCGCATGGGCGAGGCCGAACAGGACAGCGTTGACGATCAGGGCGATGACCAGGCCGTGGCGCGAGGCGATCAGTTGCATCAGCCAGCCTCGGAACAGCAGTTCCTCGGTCGACCCTTGAACGATGAAGCCCAGCAAAAGCGCGCCGATGGGCAGCAAGGCGGCCGGAACCGCCGCCGAGGCGAAGGCGCCGCCGCCTTCGATCCTGTAGCCGCCTGCAAGCCAGATCACGCCGATCACCGCCAGCAGGAAGCCCAGGCCGATCGCATAGCCGCGCAGGAAACGCTTCAGGCCGTCGCCGTTCAGGCCGATGGTCGCCAGCGGCCGCCGCTCGAACAGCACGACCCAGGCGATCAGCAGCGCCGAGGTGAGGCCGAAGAAGACTACCAGTTGATAAAGCTCGCTGGGCCATCCCATGTGGGAACTCAGCCCGGCGACCTTGGCGATGGTCATCGCGATCAGCGGCCCGCCGACCATAAACACGGCGGCCAGAACCACAGCCGCCACGCTCCAGGTGCGTCGATATCGCGCCAACCTGGGCGCATAGAGTTCGATACCGGCCATAGTCTCCCCCTGCTCCTCTATCGCCGGACGTTGGCCGGTCGGGCCGCCTGCGCCAAGTTAAACTTGCGACAGAATGGCTCAGTCCTGCGGCAGGCCCTTCAGCTCGCGATAAGCGGCCGAGAAGGGCGCATAGATCACCGCCAGTTGCAGGGCCGAGATCAGGGCGTTGATCACGCCCCAGCCCAATAGGGCCGGCCAGGCCGCGCGCAGGATTTCATCCAGCCGCGCCTCTTCCATGCCGGACAGCACGTTCAGCCCGCCCGTCATCAAGGTGACGGCCTGGGCGATGATGCTGCCCAACAGACCGACCAGCAGACTCATCACCGCCGCCAGGACGGCCATGCCGAGGATCGGCCAGAACCGGCCCCTCGTCCGGGCGAAGGAGTCCAGGAAGGCGAAACGCCGCTCGGCCACCACGATCGGCACGGCCAGGCTGAAGCGAACCATCAGCCAGATCGCCAGGAGCATCAGGACGATCCCGCCAAGGATCACGGCCAACCACAGGCCCGAGGTTCCGCTGGCGTTCGCGAATCCGGCGACAAAGCCGATCACGGTCCCGCCCAGGGCCATGATGACGCCGAAGACGATGGCCAACACCAGGGTGACGACCAGAACCCGCACCTCATCCATGCCCAGCCGCATATAGCCGAACGCCGACTGCGCCGGGCGCAACACGGCGCGGGCGACGGCGGCGTTGATCACCGCGCCGAACACCAGGCTCAGCGGCATGATCCAGGCGAACAGGCTGAAATAGGTCAGGCCCAGCGCGTTGAAGTCGCTGAACTGAGGATCGCTCATCCCCTCCAGACGCTCCATTTCGCTGACCATCTGAATGATCGGCCCGCTCGCCAGGGCCATGACCCCGGCGAAGAAGACGATATAGGCCAGCGCCCACCACAGGACGGTCATCGGACTGCGCCGCGTCAGGCGGAACCCTTCGAAAGCCGCGTCGCTCGCGGAAAAGCTCATCGATGTCTCCTCACAGTTCGTTCGTGTCCGGCGCGGCCGGTTCAGCGATTGCGTCGGTCGGCGTCAACTGGCGCACGGCCGAAGCATAGGGCGCCAATCCCATGACGCCCGTCATGCCATACACCCAGCACAGCGGCAGCATCAGAACGCTCAACCACGCCACCCGCGGATTGGACGCCACATAGTCGAACAGTTCGGCCGGGCTTTCAGGCAAGACGGTGCTCAGGCCCAAGGCCATCCACAGGCCGAAGCCGACAGCCCCCAGAACGGCATAGGCCGCCAATATGATCACGATCACCAGAAGCCAGATCGCCAGGGTCATTCCGACCAGTCGCCACGTCTGCCCGGCCCCCAGCCGCCAGCCGACGCCGAACTCGAAATCCTGCACCGCGACGAAGGCGGGCGGGATCAGACAGACCCGGGCATAGATGAGCAGTATGGCGAGCAGGCTGGCGATCATCATGACGAACACGCCCATGGCCCGCCCCCCCTCTGAAAGGACCGGCCAAAGGGCCAGACCCGCGCCGACCGCGACCAGGATCAGGGCGATCATGACGGCCATGACGGCCACGAACAGGGCGATATAGCTGACGGCGACCCGCAATTCGTCCATCCCCAGACCCAGGCCGAACGGGCGCCGCCGTCCACGGGCGGGGTCCAGCACCAGCCGATAGACCGCCGCGCCCAACATTCCATAGACCAGCAGTTGCAGGGCGTAGCTGAGCAGGTTCGCCAGATTGCTGCGCAGGACATAGTCGTTGAAGGCGGCGCTGTCGGGCGCCCCGCTCCCGGCCGTCAGCTCGGCCCAGGGCATATTTATAAAGGCCGGGGCCAGGATCAGTATGGGGATCAGGCTGGGAACCAGCATCAGCAGCCCCCATACGAACACCGACAGAGGTCTCTGACCCACCAGGCGGAAGCCGTCTCCGAGCGCCTCGCCTATCGAGAATCCACGCTTCGCCATCTCAAAACCCCCTACTCCCAAGGCAAGCCCCCCTCGCCTTATGTCCACCACCATAGCCCGTGCGTGGCCGCCATCGCCAGACGAATGCTGACGAAGCCGTCGCACGTGGCTAGAAAGCCGCGATGACGACCTCCCCCACTCCCTCTCCCGTCCACGTGATCGGCGGCGGCCTGGCCGGTTCCGAAGCCGCCTGGCAGATCGCAAATGCGGGCGTACCCGTGATCCTGCACGAAATGCGCGGCGCGCCCGGCGTGAAGACCGAAGCCCACCACACCGACGGCCTGGCCGAACTGGTCTGTTCCAACTCCTTCCGGTCCGACGACTGGGAATATAACGCCGTCGGCCTGCTGCACGCCGAGATGCGGGCGTTGGACTCCCTCATCATGGCCTGCGGCGACGCCCATCAGGTGCCCGCGGGCGGCGCCCTGGCCGTCGATCGCGAAGGCTTCTCCCAGGCCGTGACGGCGAAGCTTGAAGCCCATCCGCTCGTCACCATCGTCCGCGAGGAGATCGCCGGCCTGCCGCCCGAGGACTGGTCCAACGTCATCGTCGCAACCGGTCCCCTGACCTCGCCCGCCCTGGCCGACGCCATCCTGAAGACCACCGGCGAAGAGAGCCTCAGCTTCTTCGACGCCATCGCCCCCATCGTCCACGCCGACTCGATCGACTTCGACATTGCCTGGCGGCAGTCGCGCTATGACAAGGAAGGTCCGGGCGGGGACGCCGCCGCCTACGTCAACTGCCCGATGGACAAGGCCCAGTACGAAGCCTTCATCGACGCCCTGCTGGATGGTCCCAAGGCCGAGTTCAAGGACTGGGAGAACGTTCCCTATTTCGACGGCTGCCTGCCCATCGAGGTGATGGCCGAACGCGGCCGCGAGACCCTGCGTCACGGTCCGATGAAGCCCGTCGGCCTGACCAATCCGCGCAATCCGACGGTCAAGGCCCACGCCATCGTGCAACTGCGCCAGGACAATGCGCTGGGAACCCTGTTCAACATGGTCGGCTTCCAGACCAAGCTGAAGCACGGCGCCCAGACCGAGGTCTTCCGCATGATCCCCGGTCTGCACGAGGCCCAGTTCGCCCGTCTGGGCGGCCTGCACCGCAACACCTTCCTGAACAGTCCGAAGCTGCTGGACCGCCAGTTGCGGCTGAAGGCCATGCCGCGCCTGCGCTTCGCCGGTCAGGTCACGGGGGTGGAGGGCTATGTCGAAAGCGCCGCCATGGGTCTGTTGACCGGTCGTCTGGCCGCGGCCCAGGCTCTGGGCAGGCCGCTGGACGCGCCGCCGCCCGAAACGGCCATCGGCGCCCTGGTGGAACACATCACCGGCGGCCATCTGGAAGGCTCCAAATTCCAGCCGATGAACATCAACTACGGCCTGCTGCCGCCGCTCGAAGCGCCCCGCGTCGACGCCGACGGCAAGCGCATTCCTCCCAAGGAGCGGGGCCGGGCCAAGAAGCGGTTGATGAGCGTGCGGGCGATCGAGGCCCTGAAGGGCTGGCGCGACGCCGCCTAGGCGCGCGGCCCGCCCAGCGGGATGACCTGGATCGACACCACCATCCGCGGCGAGCGGGCGGCCCGGGCGTCGCCCTCGGCCATGATCATGAAGGGTCCGTCCTCGGCCGACAGCGGCGCGCCGTCGTCCGTGTCGGCCACGATGATCCGGTCGGCGCGGGTCGCGGGATCGGTTTCCCCCAGGCCGAAGACGACCCGATAGCCGTCGGCCGCCGTCACCAGCAGGGCCGTGGCCTGCTGATCCTTGCGCAGGGGGCTGGCCGGAACGCCCGCGCGTTTCAGTACATCCAGCAGCAAGGGTCCCTCGAAGACGCTTATGTCCTCATGTCGGCTGAACCGGACCCGCTCGCGCGGCAGGGCCGCAACGGCGGCGCGATCCAGCACGACACGGGCGCCGTCGGTCCCGATCAGGGTCAGGGTCTGAACGGTGTTTCGGGTCACCGGCGGCGTCTTCGCGACGGCGGCGGCCGCTGAGTCATGAGGGGCCGCGTCGCCCGCCTGGGGCGAACAGGCGGCGCTCATCGCCAGCAGGACGGCGGCGGCCAGGGGGATGTGCAGGCGCATTGCGGAACCTCGTTGCATGGGGTCTCTATTCGACGGCCAGGATGACGTGCGGGGCCTTGGCCAGCACGGTGACCGGCCCGCCGGGTTCGAGCGCCAGCGCGCGCGCGCTTTCCAGGGTGACGGTGGCGATCAAGGTCTTGCCGCCGCCGATGTCGACGGCGATCTCGCTGTTGACGGCGCCGTCCTGCCGGTCGGCGATCACGCCTTGGATCTGGTTGCGGGCCGAGGTCCGCACGCCGACATCGACGGTCAGGATGACATCGGTCGACTGGATCAGGGCGATGGCGGGACCGCCGACTTCCAGCCCCAACTCCTCGACGCTGGCACGCGTCAGTATGGCGACGATCTCGACGCCCTCGCCCAGGGCCAGGACGACTTCGGTGTTCACCGCGCCGGGCGTCACGGCGGCGATCCGCCCTCGCAGGGCGTTGCGTGCGCTGGTTTTCATTCCAAGACTCCAGAACAGGTCGCGGGCGCGATCGCCGGCGAGGGTTGCGTCCAACTTGGCGAAGGCGGCCTCAAGCTCGGCCTGGACCCGTCGGAAGGCCAGGGCCGCGGCGCGCCCCTCGGCCGTGACCTCGGCTGCCCCGCCGACCCGGCCGCCCGGTGCGGCGACGATCAGGGGCCTGTCGAACAGGTTGTTCATGGCCTGAATGGCGTCCCAGGCCGCCCGATAGCTGAGACCCAGGCGTCGCGCCGCCGCGCTGATGGACCCCAGTTCGGCCACCGCCTCGATCAGCGCCGCGCGCTCCAGACTGACGCGCGGGCCGCCGTCGCGGGTCAGGGTCAACAGACCGTCCAGTTCGCCGCCCATGATCAGAACCTCATCCTCAGGTCCGCATGGAAGCTGCGCCCTTCCTCGGGGAAGCCGTCGGTCACGACATAGAGTTCGTCCATGAGATTGCGCGCGCCGATGATCAGATCGACGCGCGGCGTCAGAACGACCTGCGCCGACAGATGGGCGAGCACGGCGTCGTCGATCTCATAATAGCCCTGGGGCGCGACGACAGCGTAGGTCCAGCGCCCCGACCAGGCCTCCAGACTGGGCGTCAGGACGACGCGGTCGTTCACCCGCCAGTCCAGCCAGGCGAACAGCTTGTGCTCCGGCGCGTCCGTCGTGCGGAAGTTCGGATCGGACGGATTGTCGATCGTGCGCTTCAGCCAGGTGTAGTTTCCGTTCAACGCCAGTTCGGGCGTCAATTGCATACGCCCCGTCGCCTCCAGCCCGTAATAGCGGCCCGATCCGGCGTTCCGGGTCTGGTTGATCACGCCGAAGGGCGGACCCAGGTCGACGGGAACCTGGATCAGGGCGTCGTCCCGGTCGCTGTAGAAGACCGCCCCCTCCAGCCGCAGATCGACCCTCGGCTCATACCAGCCGCCGACCTCGTAGTTGACGGCGCGTTCGGCGGTGACGCCGGGGTTCGGAATGGCCGTGCCGAAGCGCGAGCTGAACCGTTCGAACAGGGTCGGAAAGCGCGCGCGCGACGAAACGCTGGCATAGACTTCGGCCATCGTGTTCGGGCGATAGACCAGCATGGCCTGAGAGTTGACGGCGGTGTCGTCGGTCAGCGGATGCTGGACGAAACGGCCGTCGTTGAAATCCTCCGCGCGTTTCAGGGCGCGCCAGTCGATTGAGGCGCCGACGATCAGGTCCAGACTCTGACCAAAGGCATGAGTGTTCTCGACCGCAAGGGAATAGGTGTTCTCTACGGTGACCTGGTTCGGTTCGGTGAAGGGCGCGGGCGCAAAGGACTGTTGCCGTTCGGCGTGTTCGTCGCGCCTCCAGTATGCGGCCGCGCGCAGCGTGTCGTCCGTCGTCGCACGAAGGCCGATCTCCAGGTTTCCGCCCACGGCCTGGTCTTTGTAATAGGAGCGGAAGGCGCGTCTTGAGGTCTGGCTGGTCTGGCGCGCGTCGTCATAGGCGAACAGGGCGTTGTCGAAGGTGTTGCGGTACAGGCGCGTCTTCAGCCAGGCGGTCTCGCCCAGCCCGGTGCGCGACAGGAAGGCCAGGCTGTCCAGGTTCCAATGGGGCCAGCTCCAATACCGCCTGTTGGCCGTGTCGCCGACATGAGTGGGCGCGGTCTTGGAGCCTTCCTGGCGGGTATAGGTCAGGGAGTATTCGTCGTGGGCGTTCGGGGTGAGACCGAGCTTCACATTGAAACGCCAGTCCTCGGTCGCCGTCCGGTCCCGCTCGCCCCCGTCCTCCAGTGCGGTCGGCTGGAAGTCGTCGGGCAGGGACCAGTGGTCGCGGTCGTTCCACGCGCCGCTGATCTGGGCATAGCCGTGGTCGTTCGCCCCGCCCAGTCGGCCGGACAGGCTGCGGCTGGCGAGGCCCAGATCGGCGTCGAACCCCGCCCCGGCGCGCAATTCGCCCTCGAACGGCGCGGTGGGCCGCCGCGTCACCAGATTGATCGCCCCGCCCATGCCGCCGGGACCGTCCAACACCGACACATAGCCCTTCGACACCTGAACCTGAGACAGGTCCGCCGTCAGGAAGCGGGCGAAATCGATCCGGTTGTCGGCGGGCAGGAAGACGCGGACGCCGTCGATCGACAGGGTCGTCTGGAAACGGTCGAAGCCGCGAATGAACACCAGCCGCTCGTTGCGCGAGCCGCCCGTCGCGCCGCTGGCGGCGCCCGCCACCAGATCCAGCGCCTGATCGACGCTGACCCGGTCGAACCGACGCAGATCCTCACCCCGAATGATCTCGCCCCCGACCCTTTCGCCCTGGCGGTTGCGGGCGGTGACCGTCAGTTCGCCCAGTTCATAGACATCGTCCGGGCCGGGCGTCGCCGTCTGGGCCTGAACCGCACCGGAGCCCGCCATCGTCGCGGCGGCGACCCCGACCAGCCAAGTGCGTTTCAACATGACGCCACTCCATCGTTATGCGTGCGGCCCGCATAACGAAGGTGTGAGCGCAGGGCTTTGATTTCAAAAGATCGGGGGCTTGATCTTTGACAAACGGGCCGTCGCGCCTGTGACAAGCTGGCTCCGCGCAATCGGACTCAACATCCGGCTTGGCTCGCCTTCAAGGCCGCAAGCGGACTGTCGAGAAAGATCACGTCCGCGCGCAGATTGATCCTCAGAATGACTGCGGCCCGTTTCTGTATAGGCGGTGTGTTCGGCGCGGTTGAGCGTCGGCCATGGTATTGGAGGCTGTCGATCTCTGAGTCGCCGATGTCCTTCCTCCCTGCCGACGCGATACGGTCGCGGATCCGCGAACGCATCAACCGACTGTTCAACGACTATGAGCGCGGCGAACGCCCCGCCCTGCGTCGGGCCGACGCCCTGTTCCCGACCGACGCGGTCGCCTGGCGCGTGAACGGCGACATCGTCACCATGATGATCGGCGGCGTCTCGGGCCTGTTGTTGCAGATGTTGCACCCGGCGGTTCTGGCGGGCGTCTGGGACCATTCCGATTTCCGCGCCGATATGCATGGCCGCCTGCGCCGCACGGCCAAATTCATCGCCGTGACCACCTATGACCACGGCGAACGCGGTCAGGCCGCCATCGCTCGCGTGCGCTCCATTCACGACAAGCTGGGCGGCGTCCTGCCCGACGGGACGCCTTATCGCGTCAACGATCCGGCCTTGCTGGCCTGGGTGCACATCACCGAAACTCTCAGCTTCCTGAACGCCTGGATTCGCTACGCCGAGCCGTCGATGTCGTCGGCGGACCAGGACGCCTACATCGCCGAAATTGCCCGCATCGGCCGGGCGCTGGGCGCCGATCCCGTACCGACCGACCGCGCGGGGGCCGAGGCCCTGATCAAGGCGATGCGCCCGATGCTGAAGGTCGACGCCCGCACCCGCGAGGTCGCCCAGCTTGTTCTGCGTCAGCGCATCGGCGGCGCGGCCGAGAATTTCGCCGGGGGTCTGGTCATGGCGGCGGGCGTCGACCTTTTGCCCGACTGGGCGCGGCGGATGCATGGCCTGCCCGCCGCCTCCGCCCCGACCCGCACCGCCGTCGGCGCGACACGACGGCTGATGGACTGGGTCTATATCGGCTCGCCCAATCGCCGGGTCTGGCCCGCCGAGGTGACGGAATGGCCGACATGACGACGGCGCACCGGCCCGTCCGCGCATAGGCCCTTGCGCCCAAGACCGTCACGAGGCTGTATTCCCGTTCCGCTGGGGAGGGTCGGCGATGAAGCGCCTCATGACGGGTCTGGCCGCTTGCCTGGGTCTGGCGTCCTGCGTCACCAGCCCGATCGATCCCGATGTCCGGCCCTATGACGTGAATGATGAAGGCTTCGAACGCGCCTACATCGCCAACCACTTCTCCTACTGCGATCCAGAGACGGGCCGGGTCATCGTCGTGCCGCCCGGATTTCGAACCGACTACACCTCCATTCCCTGGCCCGTGAGCTACATCTTTCCCCGCAAGGGCCGGAAATACGTCAATGCGGCCTTCGTCCACGACTATCTGTACGCCCTCGGCCTGCCGGGACAGCGCGCGTTCGCGGACCGGATCATGCTGTACGCCATGGACGAGTACGACGTGGACTGGCTGACCCGACACATCATCTATCTGGGCGTGTCGTGGGGCGGCGCCGACGGCTATGGCCGGTCGGAAGACTGGGCGTTCGTCAATCCTGACGGCTCGGTCCGCTATGACGAACCCCGTCCCGAACGTCCGTACAAACAGGTGCTCGAAGGGTGCCGGGGATACGTCGACAAGGTCCGCGACGGCACGCTGTTCGACGGCCCGGCCGCCCCGGCCAACGACCCGCCTTCAGATCCGTCCGCGCAGGACGGCCCACGTCAGCCTTAGGGTCTTCAGCGGCTCGGGCGCGTCCGTGCGGATCAGGGCGGCGCAGGCCGCGGCCGGAAAGACCGGCGCTGGAAGACCCCTGAGGGCGCTGTTCGCCTCGGCCCTCAGGGCGCGCGCCTCGTCGATCCGCCCCGTCTGCGACAGGCCGCGCACCCGCGCCGCCGCTTCGATCGCCGCCTCATGCCCCGGTCCGGCCAGCACGATCGCCGCCTGTCGCATCGGTCCGACATAGAAGGCCGCCAGATCGTGCGGTTCGCCATGCACCCGGCCGATGTGCGCCTCGATCAGGGCGTCCAGCGGCGCCCGTTCCAGTCCGCGCCGCGCCGCCGCGCCCGTCAGGGCCTCCAGCACCGGGTGGCCCTTTCGCGGCTCTCCGGCGAACACGCCGTCCATCTGATCGGCCCACCAGCGATAACGCATCTCGGCCAGCATCGGCTGGGTCACGCGGGTCGGTATGGCCGTCAACTCCGCCTCGAAGGCGTACAGCGCGATCAGATCGGCGCGCGCCGCCTCGTCGGCGACGAAGCGGCTGGCCAGCCAGCGGTCGATATCGGCGGCGCGGACCTGCGCGTCCAGATCGGTCATAGGGCTTCCATAACGACAGAGACCGGAGAGGTCGCCCTCTCCGGTCCCCAATTCTCGCCGTCGAAACGATCAGCCGAACAGCGTCTGATACATGGCCATGGCCGTCAGCATCGGCAGGCTCAGCAGCATATTGGTGCGGCTGGCCAGCATGGCGACCCGCGCCGCCTTGGCCTTGGTCTCGTCGTCGGCGGGCACGATGCCCAGGGCGCGTTTCTGGTTCGGCCAGATGATGCCCCAGACGTTCAGGAACATGATGATCGCCAGCCAGACGCCGATGCCCATCAGCGTGTACTGCTGGTCGCCTTCGACCATGCCCCCGGCCAGGCCGAAGCTCAGCACCTCATGCAGATAGACGTGGCCGCGCAGGAAGGCGACGGTCAGGCCCGCCAGCACCGTCACCAGCGCCGACCAGCGGAACCAGAACAGGGCCTCGGGCGCGATATGCTTGCCCACCGCCGGCTTCAGCTCGGCCGGAATGCTCGGCATCACCCGAATCTGCACGAAGTTGAAATAGTACAGCAGGCCGATCCACAGGATGCCCGCCACCACATGGACCCAGCGGAACACCGCCTGCCAGAAGCCGGTGTCGAAGCCGCCCGGCGCGATATCGCCAAAGGCGAAGATCATCACGCCCGCCAGGATCAGGCTGAGCATCACGGTGTTGCGGAAATTCGAAAGCAGTTTGGCCATCGGTCGCCCTCCCCTGGCGATTGAGTCGAAGCGGGACCTTAGCGCCGTCCCGCTCCGACAAAAACCGACAGGGATTGTGGACTTTCGACTTTACGGCCGACTGGCCATGCCCAGCTTGATCGGCTTGGCCTCTTCGGTCAGTTCGCCGCGCTTGACGCCCCACAGCAGGATGATCGGCGCGCCGACATAGATCGACGAATAGGTGCCGACGACGATGCCGAACATCAGGGCGATCGAGAAGCCGAACAGGGCCTCGCCGCCATAGAAGGCCAGGGCAGCCAGCACCATCACGGCCGTCAGACCGGTGATGATGGTGCGGCTCAACGTTTCGTTGATCGACAGGTCGATGACCTCACGCAGAGGCATCGTTTTGTATTTGCGCAGGTTTTCACGAAGACGGTCGAACACCACAACCGTGTCGTTCATCGAATAGCCGATGACCGTCAGGATGGCGGCCACCATGTTCAGGCTGAACTCCAGCCTCATGACCACGATCAGGCCGAACACCAGGATGACGTCGTGCAGCAACCCCGCCACGGCGCCGAAACCGAACTGCGGTTCGAACCGGAACCAGATATAGGCGAACATCAGCACGATGGCGGCGCCCAGGGCCATCAGGCCCGAGGTGAACAGTTCACCCGACACCTTGGAGCCGACCACGCTGACGCCCGAATAGGTCACATCGCCGGCCGCCTTCGAAATCGCGTTTTCGACCTTCTGAACAACCTGGTTCTGATCCTGCCCGTCGGGGACCTGGAAGCGGACAATGGCGGTCGAGCTGTCGTCGACATTGGTGTCGCGCCGGGCGATGCCCTGCACCTGGACATCCCCCAGACCCAAGTCGTTCACCGCGCCGCGCACGGCGTCCAGCGCGATCACCTGTCCGGCGGGCTTGGCCACCTCCAGCGACGCGCCGCCGCGGAAGTCGATGCCCATGTTCAGGCCGGGATAGAAGCACCCGACGATCGAGGCGACGCACAGGACCACCGACAAGACGCCGGCGATTTTCGCATAGCGGACGAAGCGGAAATTCGTCTTCTGCGGCAGCAGTTTGATAAGAGGCCATCCACGCATGGTCGTCACTCCGCCGCCGCGCTGGCGGTCTTTTTTCCGGCCGGGACGGGTTCGTCCGCGATCGGCAGCGTCTTGGGTTTGGCGATCTTGAGCCAGTAGGCCAGCAGCACCTGCGACACCAGCACGGCCGAGAACACCGAGGTGAACACGCCGATCGACAGGGTCCAGGCGAAGCCGCGCACCGGACCAGCGCCGAAGACGAACATGATCGCCGCCGCCACCAGGGTGGTGATGTTGGCGTCCAGGATGGTGCCCATGGCCTTGCTGAAGCCGGCGTCCATGCTGGCGATGACGCTGCGGCCCGCGCGGGCCTCGTCGCGCATCCGCTCATAGATCAGCACGTTGGCGTCCACGGCCACGGCGAAGGTCAGGATCAGACCGGCGATGCCCGGCAGGGTCAGGGTCGCCTGGGTCAGCGACATGGCCGCCACGATCAGGATCCCGTTCAGGATCAGGCCCAGCACGGAGATGCCGCCGAACAGGAAGCCATAGGCCAGCAGCATGAAGACCACGATGATCGCAAAGCCGATGGCCGTCGACAGACCGCCCGCCTTCACCGCATCGGCGCCCAGCTCGGCCGAGACGGTGCGGCGTTCCTCGACCTTCAGCGGGGCCGGAAGGGCGCCGCCGTTCAGCAGGTTCACCATCTCCGAGGCTTCGGCGATGGTGTAGTTGCCCTCGATAATGCCCGAGCCGCCGGTGATGGCGCTCTTGATGTTCGGCGCCGAAATGACCTTGCCGTCCAGGATGATGGCGAAGGGCTTGCCGATATTGGCGGCGGTCGCCTCGGCGAAGCGGCGCGCGCCCTGACCGTCGAACCGGAAGCCGATAGCCGGGCGGCCCGACTGGTCGGCGTCGACGCTGGCGCGGGTCAGGTTCTCGCCCGAGACCAGGATGCGCTTCTTGATCAGATAGGGCGTGCCGTCCTCGCCCAGCAACACCTCGGCGTCCGGCGGAACCAGGCCGGTCTGCATCCAGCTCTGGGTGTTTTCGACATCGACCATCTGGAAGGTCAATTGGGCGGTCTGGCCGATGACCCGCTCCAACTGGGCCGGGTCGCTCTCGCCCGGCGCCTGAACCACGATGCGGTCGGCGCCCTGACGGGTGATCGAGGGTTCGCGCGTGCCCAGGCTGTCGATCCGGCGGCGCACCACCTCGATCGACTGATCAACCGCGACGGCGCCCATGTTGGCCAGGGCCGCATCCGTATAGGCATAACGGATGCGGTTGTCGGACATGCGGGTCGCGGTCCGTTCCTGCACGCCGCCCGCCGACCCGGCCGAGGCCAGGCCCCGCAGCACTTCGAAGGCGGCGTCGTACTGGCTGGGCTGGGCGATGGTGACCACCACCCCGCTCTGGTCGCGCTGGATGCCGTTGATGTTGATGCGCGCCTCACGCATCGACACCCGCACGTCTTCGGCCATGTTGGTCAGGCGCTTCTCGCGCATGGCCGGCACATCGACTTCCAGCAGCAGGTACGAACCGCCTTGCAGGTCGAGACCCAGGTTCAGGGCGTTCTTCGGCAGCCAGCCCGGCAGGCTGGCGCGCTGCTCCGGCGTCAAGGCGTTAGGAAAGGCCAGCAGAAGCCCGAAGACGAGCGACAATCCGACAACGATGACTTTCCAGCGCGATAGCTGAATCATGGGCTTATGGTCTCATTCGGCCGGGGCGATGCGCCCGCTCAGCCCTTGTCGTTGGCGGCGGGGGCCGTGCGGTTGCGGACCTCGGCCACCATGGACTTGACCACCCGCACATTGACGCTGGGGGCGATCTCGACGTTCACCTCGGCGTCCTCGACGCGCGTCACCTTGCCGATGGTGCCCGAGGACAGGACCACGGTGTCGCCGCGCTTGATCGCCGCGATCTGGGCCTGATGCTGTTTCACACGCTGCGACTGCGGACGCAGGATCAGGAAGTAGAACAGGGCGATGATCGCGATGATCGGCAGGAACTGCACGATCATGGTCATCATGCCGCCTTCGGCGCCAGTGGGCATGGGTTTCTCTCCGGGGACAGGCGACCGTCCACGGCGCCCATTGAAAACGAGGCGCGGAAACTAGGGTGCAAGCCGCCGATTTGCAACGCGGCCTGACGCCCTAACGCGGCAGAACCGTCAATGGGTCCACCGCCACCGGTTCATCGTTGCGCATGTGTCGCGTCTCAAAATGCATCGAGGGGCGTCCGTCGCCCGCCGTCTCGCCGACCGTGCCGATCTGCTGGCCCACGCGCACATTGTCGCCGTCGCGAACCGTGGCCGAACCCAGGTGCCCATAGACGGTGCGCCAGCCGTCGCTGTGCACGACGATGACCGTCAGCCCCTGGGCCGTCAGATCGTCGCCGACATAGGCCACGCGTCCGGCCGCCGAGGCGGCGACCGATGTCCCCCGCGGGGCGGCGATATTGATTCCGGTGTTGCGTTCGCCCAGGCCGACCGGCCCGAACCGGCGCACGACGTCGCCACGCACCGGCCAGTCGAAAGCGATCGACGACCGGGTCGTCGGCGGCGCGGGCGGATTGCCTGAGGGCGGCGGCGGGGGCGGTGGAGGCGGAGGCGGCGCGCCTTCGTTGGGCGTCAGAACCCCGGTCGGCGTCGGCCCGGTGGCGTAGGGATCCCGCCCCCCATCCACGGCTTCGTCGGGCAGGCGGAGGGCCTGATTGGGAACGATGGCCCCGCGCGGACCCAGTTGGTTCAGGTCGATCAGGCTTTGGACCGGCGTGCGGAAACGCCGCGCCACGCCCGACAGGGTGTCGCCGGGCTGGATCGTATAGACGGCCCCGCCCACGGCCAGGCCCGCATCCGCCGTCGAACCGGCGGGCGCTGGGCGTCCAGGCTGGGGCTGGGGCTGACGCGGCGGCGCAGCAACGGGGGGGACGGTTCGCACCGGCGGGGCCAGGGCGCCGCCCTCGATCCGCTCCGTCGGCGCGCGGCTGGGCGGCGGGGCCTCATTGACCGGCGGCGGGGGGGCGTAGGTCCCCGGCGCGGGCGGCGGGGGCGGGCCGCCGGGCTGGCCGTAGCCCGCCATCGGCCGGGTCGAATAGTGCGGCTCGGTCGGATAGCCGGCGCAGGCCGCGGCGCTCAATGCCGCCGCCGTGATGATCGCCGCCCTGATCCCGTGCCTCATGCCGCGCTCTCCCTTCGCCGATCCGCAATTCCCCCATTGGGGCGCCCCGAAGGCCCGATATCAACCCGGCAATGGGCTGGAAATGGGGCCGAAGCGAAATCGGTTGAGTTGCACATCGTCCAGCTCAGCTCAGATTTCGCTCCAGCCTCATGGAGAGGCTGATGCACGGCGTCAGCGGGATCGCCCAGCGATCCTTCCCGGGCCGATCAGGCTCTCGGGTCAACGCGGGCCGTCATTCTCCTTGGCCGTGCCCTCCACCAGGGGCACGAAACGCACCTCGCACAGGCTTTCGCGGCGGAAGCTGCCGTCGGACAAGCCGACGTAGCGGTTCAGCATCTGCACCGAGCTGCGTCCCACCGGGCAGACCAGGATTCCGCCCGGCTTCAACTGTTTCAGCAGCTCGGTCGGCTCTCCGGGCGAGGCGGCCGTGACCATGATCCGGTCGAAGGGCGCCTGTTCAGGCCAGCCCAGCCCGCCGTCCGAGTGTTTGGTGATGACGTTGTCGATCTCCAGCGCCCGCAATCGGGTCTCGGCCTCGGCCAGCAGGCTTCGGTAGCGTTCGACGGAATAGACATAGCGCGCCAGTCGGCTCAGCACCGCGCACTGGTATCCGCTGCCCGTGCCGACCTCCAGCACCCGATGGCGCGGCTGAACGTCCAGCGCCTGGGTCATCAGGCCGACGATATAGGGCTGGCTGATCGTCTGGGCGCAGTCGATCGGCAGGGCCTGATCCTCCCACGCCTGATCCAGGAAACGCGGATGCACGAAGACCGAGCGGTCGATCGATTCCATGGCCGACAGCACGCGCGCGTCGGTCACCCCCTGCTTGCGCAGGGCCAGGATCAGACGTCCGGCGCGGTCGTCGTTCAGCCTCATCCCACGCTCTTGGGCGGCGCTCCGCCCAGAACCTTCTTCAGGTCGTGCACGCTGGCCATGTGGGTCAGGTCGATGTGCAGCGGCGTGACCGAGATCTTGCCGTCATCGATGGCCCGCAGGTCGGTGCCGGGCGGGTGTTCGTGCTTCTCGCCGCGGAAGCTCATCCAGTAATAGTCGCGGCCGCGCAGGTCGGTGCGTCTGACCGCGTGCATCTCGCCCACGTCGCGGAAGCCCTGGCTGGTCACCTCGACCTCGGTCACCGTCTCGGGCGGGCGGTTGGGGAAGTTCAGGTTCATCACCACCCCGTCCTGCCAGTTCTGCTCCAGCAGCCGGGCGATGATGGCGGGCGCATAGGTCTCGGCCGTCTCCCAATGGGCGATCGCCTCGTCGTGGAACCGCTCCAGGCTCTGGCTCAGGGCGATGGAGCGGATGCCGAAGGCCATGCCCTGCAAGGCCCCGGCCACGGTGCCGGAATAGCTGACGTCCTCGCCGATGTTGTGGCCCCGGTTCACGCCCGACAGCAAGAGATCGGGCTTGCCCGGCATCAGGTCGTTGACGGCCAGGACGACGCAGTCGGTCGGCGTTCCCGTCACCGCGAACCGCTTGTCGGCGATCCGGTGCACCCGCAGCGGCTCGGTCAGGGTGACCCCCCGCCCCTTGCCAGACTGTTCGACGGCGGGCGCACACACCCAGACGTCGTCCGACAGGACCCGCGCGATCCGCTCAAGACACTCCAGGCCCTCGGCCCCGATCCCGTCGTCGTTGGTAAGGAGGATGCGCATCTACTGACCCTTCTCCCCTTGCGGGAGAAGGTGGCCGAGCGCAGCGAGGTCGGATGAGGGGTTTCTCAGGCCCTGACCGCGCGACCCCTCATCCGTCAGGCTTCGCCTGCCACCTTCTCCCGCAAGGGGAGAAGGACGAGGAACATCACTCCACATGCGTCATCCCCTTTGGCATATACGGCCGCAACGCCTCCGGCACGGCGATCTTTCCATCCGCGTCCTGATAATTCTCCATGATCGCCACCAGCGTGCGCCCGACCGCCAGGCCCGAGCCGTTCAGCGTATGGACGAACTCGGTCTTCTTCTCGCCGGCGCGCTTGAACCGGGCGTCCATGCGCCGGGCCTGGAAGTCGCCGCAGTTGGAGCAGGAGCTGATCTCGCGATAGGTCTTCTGGCTGGGCAGCCAGACCTCCAGGTCGAAGGTCTTCCGTGCCGAAAAGCCCATGTCGCCCTTGCACAGCAGCATCCGGCGATAGGGCAGCTCCAGCGCCTTCAGCACCGCCTCGGCGCAGCCCGTCATCCGCTCATGCTCGGCGTCGGAATCCTCGGGCCGGGTAATGGAGACCAGCTCGACCTTGTGGAACTGATGCTGACGGATCAGCCCGCGCGTATCCCGCCCCGCCGACCCCGCCTCGGCCCGAAAGCACGGCGTCAGGGCCGTCAGGCGCATGGGCGTGGCGAGGTCGTCCTCGGACAGGATCTGCTCGCGCACGAGGTTGGTCAGGGAGACTTCGGCGGTGGGTATGAGCCAGCGCCGACTACGGCTGGCGGCTTCTTCTAACTTGAAGAACGCTTCCTCGGCTTCGATCCATGCCCGCTCACCAATTGCATCCTCGACCTCAGAATATCCGCCCTCCTCGTAGGTAAGCGGACCATTCTCGGCTTCCCATTCCGCGAGGTACTTTTCATACAGTTCTTCAGGCTTCAGACCGTGAGCTTGGATCGCCTGATAGGTCTCCTGGAAAGACAATCCCGTCTGGAACAGATCAGGGCGGAATTTCGGCCATTGCCCGGTCCCGAACATGGCCTCGTCGCGCACCAGATAGGGCGGGTTGACTTCCAGATAGCCGTGCTCGGCCGTCTGCATATCCAGCATGAACTGGCCCACGGCCCGCTCCAGCCGCGCCAGCCCGCCTTTCAGCACGGCGAAGCGCGCGCCGCTCATCCGCGCGGCGGCCTCGAAGTCCAGCAGACCCAGCGCCTCGCCCAGGTCGGCGTGATCCTTGGCCGGGCCGGTCGTGCGCGGCTCGCCCCAGCGGCCGGTCTCGACATTGCCCGCCTCGTCCTCGCCGTCCGGCACGTCGTCGGCGGCCAGATTCTTCTGCGCCGCCAGCAGGTCGCGCAGCGCCCGCCCCTTCTCGGCCTCGACGGCCTCGTTCGCGGCGATCTCGCCCTTCAGCCCCTCGACCTCGGCCTTCAGCCGCTCGGCCTCGGCCATGTCCTTCTTGCCCATCGCCGCGCCGATCAGTTTGGACGCGGCATTGCGTTTCGACAGGGCGTCCTGCCCCGCCGTCTGGGCCGCGCGCAAGTCGCGGTCCAGGCTCAGCGCCTGATCGACGATCTCTTGCGCGTTCTCGACGCCGCGCGACGACCAGCCCGCGATGTACAGGTCGCGGTTCTCACGGATGGCCTTGATGTCGTGCATGGGAAGGGTCTTGTCGGCGGGCGTTCAGGGAGGACAAGGCTCTACCCCCCCCGACCGACTCGGGCAATCGGGACCGTCGCCCGTCTCCTGTTGGGAGAGAGTTTCCCGTTGAGTGGCGGTGTCGAGGTTCGGCCCTTCCTCCCCCCGCTCATCCCCGCGAAAGCGGGGACCCAGTCCTGTTACCGAGACGCCGGTGTTTCAGGATTTGCGATGGCGGATCGCAAGCGCCGCCGCATCACCCAAAGATCTGGGTCCCCGCTTTCGCGGGGATGCACGGAAATGTGGGGGAACCAAGCCGCCGACACCCGACGGGATTACAGCCTTGGAACAGGGATGCCCGAGCCGCCCCTCACCCTTTCGCCTGACCGATCGCTACGCTCCCGGAGGCTCAAGCCCTCTCCCAACGGGTGAGGGGCGGCCATGGCCTTCACGCCCGCGCACGCCACGCGCCTGAACCCTCTGTCTTTTCCGGTTTCTCGAACCGACCCGTTCGGCGCCCGGTTTTCCGCCCTATGATGGGTCCCCTTCGCCCTGACGCCGGACCAGAAATAGACTCGATAGACTCGATAGACCCCGTTTTTTCAGCCGGACGGCGTGGTCCCTTCTTTCGACGAGAGAGAGACAAGGGGTCCCTGTCATCAAATCTTGAACCCCGCCCGGCATAAGGCGGCTGTTCCCGTGGAGTTCCTGTCTCATGCGTCTCGACCGTCGCGGCCTGATCACCGGATCGGCCGCCGCCCTCGCCTTTTCGGGCCTGGCCCGCCAGGCCGCCGCCCAGACCCCGGCCGAGCAGCCGCCCCTGAATCAGGTCTTCGGCTACGGCCCGCTGAAGCCCGATCCGAACCGCATCCTGGACCTGCCCGAAGGCTTCACCTACCGCGTCATCGCCCAGGGCGGCGAAACCATGGACGACGGCCTGTTCATGCCCGGCCAGTTCGACGGCATGGCCTGTTTCCCGGCTGGCGGCAGCCGCGTCGCCCTGGTCCGCAACCACGAGATCAAGCACGGCAACCGCAGCCATCGGAACTGGGGTCCCGGCGGCCTGAACCTGGAGCGGATCGGCCAGATTCCGGCTGACCGCGTCTATGACACCTTCAAGAACGGCAAGCCCTTGGGCGGCGGAACGACGACCCAGATCTATGACCTGGCGACCGGACGCACCCTGTCGCAGCGTCTCAGCCTGGCGGGAACCTCGTACAACTGCGCGGGCGGTTCGACGCCCTGGGGAAGCTGGCTGAGCTGCGAAGAGACCGAGGCGACCCCGGAAACCGACGATGTGATGAAGCCGCACGGCTTCGTCTTCGAGGTTCCGGCCCTGGATCGCGGCCTGGCCGATCCCACGCCGCTGAAGGCCATGGGCCGGTTCGACCATGAGGCCGCCGCCGTCGATCCGCGCACCGGGATCGTCTATATGACCGAGGACAAGCCCGACAGCCTGTTCTACCGCTTCATCCCGGATCGGCCGGGCGAACTGGCGCGCGGGGGTCGGCTTCAGGCCATGGCCGTCCGCGACAAGCCGGGGGCCGACACCTCCAACAAGACCGAGCGCCTGTGGAACGTCGGCGACTGGCTGGCCGTCGACTGGATCGACCTGCATGAGGTCGAAAGCCCCAACAAGGACCTGCGGATGCGGGGCCACGCCGACGGGGCGGCCCTGATCGCGCGCGGCGAAGGCATCCATTGGGGCGACGGCGAACTGTATCTGACGCCCACCTCGGGCGGGCCGATCGGGCGCGGCCAGATCCTGCGCTACGTCCCCTCGCGCGATGAAGGCCGCCCCGGCGAGCGCCGCCGCCCCGGCCGCGTCCAACTGTTCGTGGAAAGCACCGACGCCCGTGTGCTGAACATGGGCGACAATCTGACGGTCACGCCCTGGGCGCACCTTCTGGTGTGCGAAGACAACTATTCCGAGACCAATCCGAACTTCCTGCGCGGCGTCACCGCGCGCGGCGAGACCTACGCCATCGCCAAGTCGGCCTATGTCACCAATTCGGAGTTCGCGGGCGTCTGCGTGTCGCCTGACGGAGCGACCGTGTTCCTGAACATCCAGACGCCGGGGATCACCTTCGCGATCACCGGCCCCTGGGCGACCTTCCAGAGGTGAACAGGCGGGGCTGGCTGCGCAACACCAGCCACAGGTTGACCGTCGCCAATCCCAGCACGATCGCCGCCCCCGCCTGGTGCAGCACGCCCAGCGGCAAGGGCACGGCGTGGACCAGGGTCGCGATCCCCAGCGCCGCTTGCGCCCAGATCGCCGCCGCCAGCAAGACCGCGGAGAAGCCCAGACCCTCGGCCAGACGCCAGCGCCAGGCCTGCACCGCGTAACCGGTGGCGAAGATCACCACGACATAGGCCCACATCCGGTGCGTGAACTGCACCAATCCCTGGTCATGCAGCACCGCCAACACGCCCTTGCCGGCCCAATCGACGGGGGGCAGCACGGCCCCGTTCATCAGCGGCCAGTCGGTATAGACGAAGCCCGCCTTGGCCCCTGCCACCAGGGCGCCCAGCAGGCATTGTATGAAGACCGCGCCAAGCAGCAGGGCCGCGGCCCGGCTCCAGCCGACGGGCGAGCGCGAATGTTCCGGCCCGAACCAGGCTTCCAGCCCGGTCCAGATCAACCCCATGAAGATGATCAGCGCCAGCCCCAGATGAACCGCCAGCCGTTCCGGCGCCACATCGACCCGGACCTCAAGGCCCGACGCCACCATCCACCAGCCGATCAGCCCCTGAAGCCCGCCCAGACCCAAAAGGATCAGCACCCGCCAGAACAGCCGATCCGGCATCGCCAGCCGCCGCACCCAGACGGCCCCGGCCGCCCCTTTCAGGATCACCGCCTCGGCCAGTCGCGCCGCCAGGGCCGCCAGCACGGGGATCCCGACCACCAGGCCGATGATGCGGCCCAGAAACCGATGCGCCCACTCCCACCAGAAGATGCCCTGGAACTCGCCCAGGCTCATGTCGGCGTTGACCTGATGATATTGCGGGATGGCCTTGTACTTTTCGAAGGCCTCGGCCCATTGGGCGTCGTTCAGGGGCGGGACGGCGCCCAGGATCGGCTTCCATTCGGTGATCGATAGACCCGATCCGGTCAGGCGCGTCGCGCCGCCCACCACGACCATGGCGAAGACCAAGGCCGCCGTCACGAACATCCAGACCGCCACGGCGCGGTCGCGATCACGGGTCCCGAAACGGTTCATTCGACGCCTGACGCTAAGCTCGATATGCTCGTCGCCCGGCTCTTCGTCGGGCGCCTCGGGTGCGATATGCCCGTGTACGGCGATGAGATCGAGTCGCTTTCGACGGACCAACGGTCGCACAGCTTCAGGAGCCAGCCTTGCAGTACGCCGAAGTGATCGCCGCCGTTGTCGGCGTCTTGGCCCTGGCCGCCCTGGCCGATCAGATGACGGGCAAGCGCGGCTTCTTCGCCACCTTCCTGGTTTCGGCCGTGGGAGCCGTGTGCGGTTGGTTTCTGGCCGTGCGGGTGTTCGCCGTCTCGACCCTGGCGGACTGGACCTGGGTCGTCTGGGCCATGGCCGGTTCAGCCGTGTGCCTGGGCGCCTTCTTTCTGTTTCGGAGCAAGCGCTGATGTCGCCGCGGGCGCGCCGCCTGGTCGCATCGATAGGCGTTTTGGCTTTTCTGGCCTTCTGGGTCTGGGGGGCGGTGACCCTGTCGACGCGTCTGCCGGACAATTTCCTGGTCGAACTGTTGTTCTACGCCCTGGCCGGGACCTGCTGGGGCCTGCCGCTGATCCCCCTGCTGAAATGGGCGGAACGCGGTTAGCGGCCGGGTCGCCTGACCGGTATTGCATCGCATGGCGTCGAAATCGTCGAAGGCTCAGCCTTCGTTCGAATTCCATTGACGATTCGTTGCAGAGACCGCACGTCGATCAGGCGTTTGCGAGGAGCCGATGAAGGTATTGGTCGCATTTCTGGCGGTCATGGCGTTCGGCGCCCTGGCCCTGCCGTGGCTGATGTTCTTCAAGCGTATGCGCAAGGCGTTCCGCAGGAAACGCGGCTGGAAGACCTGGCGAAAGCTCGGACTGCGCACCGGCGCCGGCATGGTCGTCGCCTTCGTCATACTGCTGTTGATCATCAACTTCTGGCCGTCCGAGATCACACACACCTATATGGACGGCCAATAGGGATCGCGCGCTCCGCCGTCGACGGCGTCAGCCGCGCTTCACGGCCCAGAAGGCCGAAGGGGGCCGGGTCTTGGCTCGCTCGCCCAACCGCTCCCAGATCGCCGCCAGCGGGTCGATATGCGCGCCCTGGCGATACAGCCAGTGATTGGCCAGTTGGATGTGGAAATAGGTCGGCCCGGCCAACAACATGGTCGCCAACAGATATTGTTCGTTATAGCCCCAGTCCCGCCATCCCTCGGGATAGTCGTAGGGCAGGAAGACATCATGGATGTGACGTGCCCCTGAGAATTTCCTCCACGCGGAGCTAGAGTCCGGCCCTTGAAAGGACGGACGGAATGAAACGAGCGAGATTCACGGAAGAGCAGATCATCGGGATCCTGCGGGAGAACGAGGCCGGC
>Ga0209571_1000240_pt1 | contig 92776 bp, 80 predicted proteins | sample EBPBio102011_DNA_FD_185866 | JGI IMG/M metagenome (GOLD analysis project Ga0209571, IMG submission 185866) | Wastewater treatment Type I Accumulibacter community from EBPR Bioreactor in Madison, WI, USA - Reactor 1_1/10/2011_ DNA (SPAdes)... | ecosystem: Engineered > Bioreactor > EBPR >... | reverse complement strand
GGCTCATAACCTGAAGGTCGTTGGTTCAAATCCAACCCCCGCAACCAAATCATAAAACGCCCGCTTGGTGAAAACCACGCGGGCGTTTGACGTTGAACACCACAAAACCAACGCCACCACAAAACAAATGGTCGCCCAAGGCTTGGAGCAGCTGCGGCGGCCGACGCTACGGGGGGAGGGGGGCGGCCCCAAACCAGTCCCTGACAGAAGCGACTGGTTGTCTGGCGTTGCTTACCTGGCTGGGCTTGTGATGAGCGTGGATCGCCAGGTTCACGTGTCTGCCGGCGATCAGCTCGCTGGTGCTCTTGCGGCCATCGGGCGTACTGCCGCTGAAACCGCAGCAAGATGGAGCCCGTTACGATTGGCTGGCTGGCATCATGTTCCAGAGCCTCTGCCGCTATTCAGGCGCGTCGACTGCCCTGCCGGATCGAGCGCCGCGCGATCTGCTCCAGTGGGCGCATCCTCACCGCTTCGCGACTGTCTGCGGGGGGGCTCGATCGTATCGACGCCGCTACCAAGATCAGGCAGCGTGCCCAGGGGCTCCGTTGCGTCTGTTCAGTCGCCGACGTAGCCGGTGATCTTGCCGTGGAGTTCTGAAACCCTGTTCATCCGGTCTTCGATCGTGACACCGAGTTCATTGAACACGCCGTTGATCAGCAGGTTGCCGAGGCTGGCCATCTGGGCAGTCGATTCCCAGAACATGCCGAACTCGGTCGGCACGACGAACATTTCATCGACGAGGTCGCGGCCCCAGTCGCAGAAAGCGTCGGTGACAAGCGTGATCGGGATCTTCGCCTTCTTGGCTTCCTGCGCCAGAATCAGGTTCAGACGCGAATAGCGGCGCGCCTCGAATATCACCAGGCAGGTGGACTTCGGTGGGCTCAGCAGAATCTCACTGAAGTTGCCGCCAGCGATGTCGGCGAGCTGGATGCCGGGCCGCAGATATTGCAGCTGGTTGGCGAAATACTGAGCGATGCCGCGTTCTGTCTGGAAGCCGGCGACAAACACCTGAGGCGCAGTTGCCAGGCGCTCGACCGCGCGGTGCCATTCCTTGGTGCGCGCGATCTCGTAGATCCTCAGCAGACCGGCGATCTCCAGTTCCAGGCTGCGTGCCAGCGCATCACCCTCGCGGCTGCTGTCGCGGAATTCCTTCAGCCTGTCGCCGGCGAGCCAGGGCTGGGTGCCGATATTGTCCCTGAGGTCTGTCTTGAGGTCCTTGAAACGAGCATAGCCCAGTGCCCGGCAGAAACGCCCGACCGTCGGCTCGCTGACACCGACCTTGCTGGCCAGCGTGGCCGACGTCTCGAACGGCAGCCCGCTCAGATTGGCCAGCATGTAACTGGCCAGCGCCTTCTCGGCGTTGGTGGCGTTGGCGAGGCTGTCGGCAAGCCGCCGACGGACCGATTCTGTCATGCTGATCTCCGTGGCTGATGCGGGGTGTCTTGTAAGAATTCTATCACAGATGCGATTGACGTTTGTTTTTTTTCAAAATAGCTTGGCTCCGTCTCGTAGAGGAACGAGGAAGAGGATCGCTGCGATTTTTCCGACATCAGTCGGATCGTTGCAGCAATCGGGAGGAAGTATGCCCTGAAGTGACAGCTCATCGGTCATTCCGGGCTCGTGATTTCTTGGCCGTTACATCCAAAATGCTGCCTCCAAGCGGCAAGGCGGAGCTTTGTCAATTTACCAATTACCAAAGGGAGGGTGGACATGAATCGACGTAAGTTTCTTGCATCGGTATCGGCTGTCACGCTGGCAGCTGGGCTGGGCCTGGATGCACGGCATTCAGCGAGGGCTTCGGAGAGCGAGGTGGTGTTCGTGCTTGCCAGCGCCGAGGTCGGCGCGGCGTCCCAGGATCCGATCCGGGCTACCTTGCTGAGCACCGTGGCGACGCTGATCTATGACCGGCTTATCGAACAGGATGTCGACCAGTCCTATCATCCCCACCTCGCGGAATCCTGGGAAACCAGCGCTGACGGCATGAGCTGGACCTTCAAGCTTCGGCAAGGCGTTCGTTTCCATGATGGTGAACCGTTCAACTCGGCAACCATAGCGTGGTGGATACCCAAGTTCAAAGGTACGCCCAACGAGTACCTGGTCGACGCCATCGATCGTGTCGAGGCGGTCGACGACCAGACGTTCAAGTTTGTGATGAAGCGTGCGGATCCGAACCTGATCTTCAATCTGGCATCCGCTTTCATGGGGATACCGTCGCCGAAGGCCTACGATGCGGCGGGTGACAGCTATGGCGTGACGGAGGCCGTCGGTACCGGTCCCTACAAGCTCGAGAGCTTTGCCGTCGGCCAGGAAGCTGTGCTGGTCGCCAACGAGGAGTACACCTGGGGCAGCGACCTCTCGGAGAACAAGGGCGCACCCCACATCAAGCGGTTGACGATGCGCGAAATTCCCGACGCGTCGACGGCCTTCCTCGAGCTCAAGACCGGCGGCGTCGGCATGCTGCTGGGCGTGCCCAGCCAGTTCCTGCCGCAACTGGAAGCGGACGACAACATCAGCTTCCGCAGCCTGCCCGGCATGGGCGTGACCTATCTCGGCTTCAACACCCGCAAGGAACCGTTCGACGACCATGCCGTGCGCCAGGCAACCGCGCTGGCCGTCGACCAGGCCGCCATCCACAAGAGCGTCTTCAATGGTGTCGGCCTGGAATCGCATCAGTTCCTGATCAGCTCGCTGGCGGAATCGAAGATCGACCCGGCGCTGGAAATCCACCATGACCTGGGCAAGGCCAACGAGATTCTCGACAAGGCTGGATGGCAGCGCGGCAGCGACGGTGTCAGGACCAAGGACGGCAAGCCGCTGAAGATCAAGTTGACGGCACAGTCGGAGACCTCGTTCAAGCGCACCGCCGAAGTCGTCCAGGCACAGCTCAAGGCGATCGGCATGGATGTCGAGATCGTCATCTTCGACAACACATCCGTTGTCGACCAGCTCAAGAAAGGCGAGCACCAGCTCGCCGTGCGCCACTATGACTGGAACAACGCCGACATTCTCGACTGGTTCTTCAGCACGACCAACATTCCCTATCCGAATTCCACCGCTTGGCAGGACGAGAAGTCACAGGCGCTGCGCGACATCGCGATGACGCAGTCGAAGACGCCAGAAGAGCGCGTCGTCAATTTCAGGAAGTACCAGGAGAACCTGATCGCCAACTTCCTGTTCGCGCCGATCCATGAGCCGGTACAGAACTACGCCTTCAACAAGACGCTGCTCGACGTGCCGGAAAAGCTGCGCGGCACACAATTGGTGCAGGCGACCGTCGTCGACATCAAGGTAGTGGACTAGGCAGCCAGGCATAACGAAATGATCGGCTTTACATTGAGGCGGCTGCTTTTGCTGCTGCCCGTATTCTTTGTCGTCTCGCTGGTGGTGTTCTTCATCATCCACCTGGTGCCGGGCGACCCCATCGACAACCTGATGCGGGCCGGCTCATCGCCTGAGCAACGCCTCCAGATCGCCGCGAAGTACGGCCTCGACCGCAGCCTGGTCGAGCAGTACCTGACCTGGATGGGGCGACTCCTGACCGGCGACCTCGGCACCTCGATCATCCAGGGGCGCCCGGTCAGTGCGCTGATCGCCTACAACCTGCCCTACAGTCTTCAACTGGGCGGTGCGGCGCTGCTGTTTTCGACGCTGACCGGCATCGCTGCCGGGGTGATCGCGGCGAGCTACCAGGGCACCCGCATCGACGATGCCATCACCGGTTTCATCCTGCTCGGCTCGACGGTGCCGAGCTTCTGGCTCGGTCTGCTTTTGATCCTGGTCTTTGCCGTCTGGCTCGGCTGGGTCCCGGTTTCGGGTGCCCGCGGATGGAGCTCTCTCATCCTGCCGGTCATTGCCGCGGGGCTGGGGGGCATAGCACTTGTGGCGCGGGTGACGCGGATCGCCATGATCGAGACGGCGCGGCAGGATTTCGTCATGCTGCTGCACGCCAAGGGGCTGCCGCCGTTCATCATCCAGCTGCGCCATGTCCTGCGCCACGCCATGGTTCCTGTCGTGACGATCCTCAGTCTGCGCATCGGCTGGGTGCTCGGCGGCGCGGTGACCATCGAATACGTCTTTGCGCGACCAGGTCTCGGTGCGCTTTTGATCCGGGCGCTGAACCAGCGCGACTATCCCCTGGTTCAGGGTTGCCTGCTCATGCTGGCCATGGCCGTCATCATTGGCGCCCTGATCGGCGACATCGTCCAGGCGGCGATGGACCCCCGCCAGCGTGAGGCACGGTCATGACAAGCTCTCGTATTCGGGCCCTTCTCAAGGCAATCTCCACCTTCAAGGGCGGTATCTCCGGTGCGTTCCTGCTGCTTCTGGTCATCGGCGCCTTGTTTGCTCCGTGGCTGGCGCCTTACCCTTATGACCAGCAGGACCTGGGGATCATGAACCAGGCCCCGTCGATGACGCATCTGTTGGGCACCGACGAGTTCGGTCGCGATGTGCTGTCGCGCATGATCACAGGCGCTCGCACCTCGCTTTCGGTCAGCATCACCGCGATCGGCATCTCCGTGCTGCTCGGTCTGGTGCTGGGGGCAACCTGCGGCTACTTCGGCGGTGCGTTCGACCGCATGGTCATGACTGTGGTCGATCTGACCTGGTCATTCCCCGAAATCCTAATCGCGCTGATGCTGGTCGCCATCATCGGACCCGGCCTGGAAGGCGTGGTCATCGCTATCGCCATCGCTTATCTCGCCCAGTTCACGCGGCTGACGCGTACCCAGATCATGTCGCTCAAGAACGAAACCTATGTCGAGGCAACGGTCAGCCTCGGCGCCGGCCATACCCACATCTTGTTTTCGCATCTTCTGCCCAATGCGCTGGCACCGGTGCTGGTGGCGGCGATGCTGGCGACGGGCGACGCCATCATCCTGGAGGCGACGCTCGGCTTCTTCGGCCTGGGCGCGCAGCCGCCGACGCCGAGCTGGGGCGCGATGATGAGTTCCGGCACGGCCCAGCTGTTCATTGCGCCATGGGTGATCTTGTTGCCGGGGCTCGCAGTGGCGCTGACGGTGGTCTTTCTCAATCTGTTCGGCGACGCGGTGATCGCAGCGCTTGACGTCCGCACCAAGTTGAGGGAGGCGTAAGATGCTGCTGGATCTGGACAGACTGAAGATCAGGTTCGGCGCGTTTTCGCCGGTCGACGAGGTCTCGTTGAAGGTCGATCGCGGCGAGATATTGGGCATCGTCGGCGAATCCGGCTCGGGCAAGTCTTTGACCGCAACCGCGATCATGGGACTGCTGCCACGCATCGGCGGCCAGGTCGCCGCAGGCACGATCCGTTTCGACGGCACCGAGCTGGTCGGCCTGCCCGAACGGCAACTGCGCCGGCTGCGTGGCGGGCGCATAGCGCTCATCACGCAAAACCCGATGACCTCGCTCGATGCCTTGATGCGGATCGGACCCCAGATCGACCAGGCGGCCCGACTGCATCTCGGCCTCGACCGCAGTGCGGCGCGGACCCGGAGCCTCGAACTGATGGCCGACCTCAGGATCCCGGATCCGGCATCGGTCTATGAGCTCTTTCCGCACCAGCTTTCCGGCGGCATGAAGCAGCGCATCGTCATTGCCATGGCACTGGCCGGAGATCCCGAGCTGCTGATCGCCGACGAACCAACCACCGCGCTCGACGTCACCGTCCAGGCTCAGATCGTGCAGATCCTCGTCGACCTCGTGCGGCAGCGAGGGCTTGGTCTGATCCTGATCACCCATGACATGGGTGTCGTCGCCCAGGCCTGCGATCGCGTCGCGGTCATGTATTGCGGGCGCGTGGTCGAGCTGTCGGAGGTCGATGCGCTGTTCGAGCATCCCCGCCATCCCTACACGCAGGCGCTGATCCGCTGCATTCCGCGCCGCGACATGGCACCCGGTACGATGAATGCCATCCCCGGCTTTGTTCCGACCGCGATGACGCAGCCGCCAGGCTGCCGGTTCAACCCGCGCTGCGCTCACGCCATGGACCGTTGCCGCGTGCAAGCGCCGGAGCTTCAGGTCGCATCAAGCGGCAACGGCGTGGCCTGCCACCTGGCGGAGGCAGCATGAGCGATCTTCTTACCGTCACTGGTCTCAGCCGCCGTTTTGCCGATGGCGGGCTGTTTCGCAAACGCAAGGTGTTCCACGCCGTCAGCGATGTCTCGTTCAGCCTGAAACGGGGCCAGATCCTCGGTGTCGTCGGTGAGTCCGGATGCGGCAAGTCCACGTTGGCGCGGCTTGTGCTGCGCCTGATCAACGCCAGCGAAGGACAGGTCACGTTCGACGGCGTGGACATGGGCGCACTGTCGCGCGGCGACTTGCGCCGCCTGCGACAGCGCATGCAGCTGGTCTTCCAGGACCCATATTCGGCAATCGACCCGCGCTATTCGGTCCGGGACGCGTTGCTCGAGCCGTTCAAGGTGCAGGGGGTGAAGCTCCAGGCGACCGACGAGACAGTGGCATCTCTGCTCGACATGGTCGGGCTGAATACTTCGCTCGCCGGGAGCTATCCGCATCAATTGTCTGGCGGCCAGAAACAGCGCGTCGGCATCGCGCGGGCGCTGGCGCTCAATCCGTCGCTGGTGGTGCTCGACGAGCCGACTGCGTCGCTCGATGTTTCGGTGCAGGCGCAGATCGTTTCACTGCTGGAGCGGCTGCGGCGAGACCTTGGGCTGACATATCTCTTCATCTCGCACGATCTCGGACTGGTCCGCTATTTCTGCGACCAGGTGCTTGTCATGTATCTCGGCCGTGTCGTCGAGGTCATGCCAAGCGATGCCGAGCCCAGCCATCCCTATACGCGAGCGCTGCTCGACAGCACGTTCGAGCCCGATCCGCGCCAGCGCCGCACCATCACTCGTCTCTCTGGCGAGGTCCCGAGCGGCTACGACCTGCCGGCCGGCTGCGCCTTCGCCAACCGTTGCCCGCGAGTTTCCGGGCTGTGCCGGCGCGTCCTGCCGCCGCTGGCGATGCAGAGCAATGGCCAGCAGGTCGCCTGCCATCATCCGCTCGCGGCTGCGCCCGAGGCGGGCGCAGAACGCAGGTCGGTGGCGTGAGGAGGTGAGGTGATGGACTTGAAAACCAGGGAAATCGACATGGACCTGACTGAAGAACTCGACCGGTATCTCCAGGCAGAGGTGGAGAGCAGCCAGGTTCCGGGCCTTGGCGTCGCTGTCGTTCGCGCGGGCGAGATCGTCCACCTTGCTGGCTATGGCCTTGCCAATGTCGAGAACCGGGTGCAGGTGACGCCTGATACCGTTTTCCACTCCGGCTCGACCGGCAAGATGTTTACCTCGGCGTCGGTGATGTTCCTGCTGCAGGACGGACGCATCAAGCTCGACGACCCGCTGAACCGCTACATTCCCGAGGGGCCGGAGAGCTGGGCTGGCATCACTATCCGCAATCTGTTGTCGATGATGGCCGGCTTCGGCAATTTCGACATCGTCTTTGCATCCGGGGTTGGCGGGGAGGGCGGTGCCGTGCCGCTCAATTTGTGGCAGGACCACAGCGATGAGCAACTGATCGACCTGGCGCGCCGTTCGCCGTTCATGTTCCGGCCGGGCGAGGGCTATCGGTACAGCAATACCGGCTACATCCTGGCCGGGCTCGTCGTCGCGCGCATCGCGGGCAAACCTTATTACGAGCTGCTGCGCGAACGGCTGTTCGAGCCGATCGGTATGGCGACAGCGCGCGAGGCGTCGTGGTTCGACATCGTGCCGAACCGCGCGGCCGGCCACTGCATACGCGACGGCAGTTTGGAAAACCGTTACTGGGCCGCGCCCACGCTGCAGCGCACCGGCGACGGCGGGCTCTATTTCTCGCCGCGCGACATTGCCCATTGGTTGCTCGAGCTGGAGAGCCCGACGGTGCTGCATCCCGATACTGTCGCGCTGATGTCCGAGCCTGTGCTGATGAAGAACGGCCAGCCGTCGTTCAACAACTATGCCTTGGGCTGGCAGAATTCCGCGATCCGCGGCCATCGCAAGATCCGCCATGGCGGCACCTGGGACGGGTTCCGCGCCGAGATCGCGCGTTTTCCTGAGCGCAAGCTGTCGGTCTGCGTGCTCGCCAACACGGATGAGGCCCAGGTCGCCCGGATCGGCCAGAAGATCGCCGGGATCGCCGATCCGGCGCTGGCGCCGTATGAGCCGATTGCGGACGGCAACGAAGCTGTGACCAGACGCGACCACGAGTTGCTGCAGGCCATCGTCGACCGCCGCGCGCCGCGCGAAGGCTTTGCGGATGAAGCCTGGCGCCTGTGGAGCAATGGCTGGTTCGAGCAGATCGCCGCAAGCGGTGTGGCGGTGGCCGGCGTGCCGCTCGAGCTGACCCATCAGGAAGGCGACGGCGGCAGGCGCTACCGGCTGGAGATGGGCGGTTACCATCTGCATTGGACGATCAGCCGCGACACCGAGGGCCGGGTGAGCGAAATGCGCTTCCACATGGAGTAACCGTAACTGACCTGGAGCGGCCTCTGTCTGGCGGGCACGGCCTCCGTTCCAGTACGTCATACCAACTGCTCAGCCTGGTCAGGTGCTGCGTGTCCCTCGGCGAGGGACGCCACGGCGACGTGCGCCCGATCGATCCGAAACGCCTGAACGACCACATGGAGACCGACAATGAGCTTTCGTGTTCTGACTGCCGAATTCGCGCATGAGACCAACACGTTCAGCGTCCGCAAGACCGACTATGACGCGTTCACCGTCGAAGGTGTGTTGTTCGGCGACGACGCCATTCGCGCGCGCGGCGAAGCGAACACCGAGATCGCCGGCTTCCTCGACATCGGACGCAAATATGGCTGGGCCATCGAGCATGTGCTGAGCACCGCGGCCGAACCGGCGGGGCCGGTGACGCGCGATGCGTTCGACCGTATCGGCGGCGCCATCGTCAAGGCGGCGGCCGACAACAAGGGCCAGATCGACGGCATCCTGCTCGGCCTGCACGGCGCGATGGTCACCGACTTCTCGCCCGATGGCGAAGGCGAGCTGCTGGAGCGGCTGCGCGCAGTGGTCGGGCCGGACCTGCCGATCGCCGTCACGCTCGATCCGCATGCCAATGTGACGGCCAAGATGTGCGAACTCGCCGATATCCTGATCTCGTTCAAGACCTATCCGCATATCGACATGCGTGAGATCGCGCACCACGCGGGCGAGCTCCTGCAGAAGACGATGGCCGGAGAAATCCGTCCCAGAACGCTTCTGGCGCGTCGGCCGATGCTGGAAGAGGCCAATGCGGGGCGCACCGACATCGGCCCGATGGTCGAGTGGATCGCGCGGGCGCGTGCCTATGAAGAGACTGCTGGTGCGCTGGCGGTCAGCATCAACGGCGCCTTTCCCAACGCCGACATTCCCGAAGTTGGCCCGACGGTGCTCGTCACTTATGACGGCGACCCGGCGCGGCATCAGGCCTTCGCGGAAAGCATCGCCGACGAGATCTGGGACAACCGCTTCAACGTGCTCAACACGTTCCATACGGTGATGCAGGCGGCTGAAATCGCGCATGACTATCGCGGTGACCGGCCGTTGATCATTGCCGACTATGCCGACAATCCCGGCGCCGGCGGCTATGGCGACGCCACGGCGTTGCTCGGAGCCCTGCTGGACGTGGGGATCAGCGATGCCTGCTTCGGTCCGATCGTCGATCCGGAGACGGCCAACCAGCTTCACCGCGCCACCGTCGGTGACACCGTCAAGCTCAGGCTCGGCGGCAAGACCGATCCGCGCTTCGGCGGCGATCCGCTCGAGGTGACAGGCAAGCTGCTAGTCGTCAGCGACGGCAAGCTCATCGGCGATGGCGAGCAGCTGGGTGGGTTGGAGTTTTCGTTTGGCCCGACGGCCGTCGTGCAGATAGACGGCATCGCCGTGCTCGTCGTCACCGAGCCGTCGCAGATGCGCGATCTCCAGCAGTTCCGGGCCTTCGGCATTGATCCGGCGCGCCATCGCGTCGTCGGGCTCAAGTCGATGCAGCATTTCCGCGCCGCCTTCGAACCCATCGCCGGCAGGGTCATCGTCTGCGACAGTGGCGCGCTCTGCACCATGGACTATTCCAGGATGCCGTATCGCAACGTTGCACGCCCGATCTTCCCGCTCGACCGCGACATGACACTCTGAGCGCATGGCAATGACATCAGGGAAGCCGATGACCGAGCCACATATCCAGCGAGCCGACGTTGTCGTTCTCGGTGCCGGCATCATCGGCGTATCGGTCGCGCTGCATCTGCAGCGGCGCGGCCGTTCGGTCGTCCTCGTCGATCGGCGTGATCCCGGGGAGGAGACGAGTTACGGCAATGCCGGTCTGATCGAACGCTCGAGCGTCGTGCCTTATGGAGCGCCGCGCGAGTTCGCGAAGCTGCTGACCTACGCGTTGAACCGTTCGGCGGACGTGCATTTCGACTGGCTTCATATGCCCCGGCTGGCGCCATGGCTCTGGCGCTTCTGGCGGGAGTCGGCGCCCAAACGGCTTGCGCGTGCCGCAGCGGACATGCGGCCTCTGATCGAGAACTCGGTCAGCGAGCACGAAGCGCTGATGGCGGAGGCGGGCGTGCTGCCGCAACTGCGCAAGACCGGCTGGATCGAGGGCTATAGAAGCGCGCGGGCATTCGAGCGCGGCTGCGTGGATGCCGCAGCCCTTCACCCTTTCGGCCTGAGCTATGAGGTGCTCGACCAGAAGGCACTGCAGCAGCGCGAACCGCATCTGTCCGATACGCTGGTGGGTGGGGTGCATTGGCTCGACCCGGCAACGGTGGCCGATCCAGGGGCGCTGGTAAAAGCCTATGCAAGCCATTTTGTCGATCGCGGCGGGCTGTTCCTGCGCGCCGACGCGCGTGGACTCAGGCAGGACGATGGCCAGTGGAGTGTGGCGACCGACAACGGGCCTGTGCGCGCATTGGAAGTGGTGGTGGCGCTGGGGCCGTGGTCCGGCACCATCTTAAGCTCGTTTGGCTACAACGTTCCGCTTGCGATGAAGCGTGGCTATCACGTCCATTTCGAAGCCGACGCGAACGCGTCGCTCAATCACCCGGTCGTCGATGTCGAAGGCGGCTTCGTGCTCGCGCCGATGGCACAGGGCCTAAGACTGACGACGGGCGTCGAGTTCGCCTCGCGCGACAGCAGGCCGACCCCGGTCCAGCTCGACATGACCGAACCTCGCGCCAGGGAGATATTGCCGCTCACACGTCGTATCGAGCCGACACCCTGGATGGGATCGCGGCCGTGCCTGCCCGACATGCGTCCGGCGATCGGGCCCGGTTTACGCCACAAGGGGTTGTGGTTTGCCTTCGGTCACAATCACCACGGCTTGACGCTCGGCCCGGTTACCGGGCGGCTACTGGCCGAAATGATGACAGGCGAACCGACCTTCACCGACCCGGCGCCTTATGCCCTGGGACGTTTCAGCTAGGGTCTGGAGGCAGCCTCTTGGCCCGTCGCGCCCGCGATCCCACGGGCCATGAGCGCATGCCTATCCGGGATGTGACGAGGTGGCCGATCATCGACCGGCCACCTCGAGAAACCCGCATTGGATCTGCTGGCTATTCCATATGGAAACGCATCGCCGCGATGCGGCCGTCGCCCTGCCGGTCGATGGTCCAGTGCATGTGGTAGCGACCTGTCGCGAGGCGATAGCGCCGCCGCGTCCCGGCGTCTTCGACAAGCTCCATGGGGGCTGCGCCAAGATCGGATTCGCTTTCGGCGATCACCTGGTCGAACCATTTGTCGGACCATTGCCGCCAGCATTCCTCGCTGAAGGCGTCAGCAGGTGCGGTGCGCTCGGCAATTGCCCTGATCAATGAGTTGTCGAGCCTGGTGAGCGCGGGATTGAGGTCGGTGACGGGCTCATATGGCGCGACCGTTGCATCGACGAAGCCGGCGACCTTATGGGCGATGCGGGCGACCTGGGCGGAATCGATGTTGGCCAGCACTGCCACCGAAAGCCGCTGGGCCGGGTAGCGGGCGAGTTCGGCGCGGAAGCCATCCCAGGTGCCGCCGTGCCTGATCTTGCGATGGCCTCGAACCTCAGAGTTCTGCCAGCCCAAGCCATAGCCGTTGATGGCGAGGCGACCATCGGACATCAGCGTCGGCTCGAACATCAGCTCGATCATGTCCGGCCGGAAAACCTGCGCCCTGTCCAGCTCGACGAACCAGTGCGCGATGTCGCGCGGCGAAAAATACAGCCCGCCATCACCGGTGCGCAGCATGGTCGGCGCTGTCCAGTGGCTGTTGCGCAGCTGGCCAGTATCGAGGCTGTATCCGCTGGCCCGGTTCGGCACGATGTCGCGACAGCTGGCTTCGCGTGCGCTTGCCATGCCCGCAGGGGCAAACAGCCTTTCGCGAAGCAAGGCGTAATAAGGTTTGCTGGCGACGCGCTGGACCACAAGCGACGCGACGATGTAGCTGATGTTGGAATAGAGGTAGCTTTCGCCCGGTGCGAAGGCCAGCGGCGAAAGGCTGGCCAATGCAAGCAGCTGGGCGTCGCTGTGGTCCTGCCACAGATTGACCGGAACGACGTCGTTTTCGATCGGCGACGGCGCAAAGACGTCGCCGAAGTTGCCGAGGCCGCTGGTCATCGACAGCAGGTGGCGGATGGTCATGCCTGACCAGCTTTTCGGCACCTCGGTCAGGTAGCGATCGACGGGATGGTCGAGTTGCACAAGCCCATCCTGCACCAGAAGAAGTACGGCGGCTGCCGTGAACATCTTGCCGGTCGAGCCGGAGTGGAAAATGGTGTCGGGCGTCGCCCTGGCGTCATGTTCGACATTGGCCAGCCCGTAACCCCCGAGATGCAGAATCTCGCCATCGCGGACGATTGCGACACCCAAGCCCGGGATTCCGTGCGCTGCGATTTCGGCCTCGAGATAATGCTCCAGCTTGGCGGTGGTGTCGGGGTCTTTCATCATGTCCATGGTTCTGGCCTTGCTGTTACTGCGCCGGCTTGATGTCGACGATCGAATAGGGCGCGCGGAACGACTGGGGCGCTGCGAGGCGGGTCTTGTTGAACGCCATCGTCTGCGCCGGCTCGTGCACCGGGGCGGCGACGAAATTGGCCAGCAGATGGGCGTGGTAGTTGCGGAAGTTCGCCACGCGCTCGTCCCAGGTCCTGGAGCTGTACATTGCGAGGTCGTGCAACTCTTCGGATTTGGCGTCGTCCCACATCGACAGATTCCACGAATCCAGTCGCTTGGCGCTGAAGAACCAGTCGAGAATATCGGCGTTCGTCCATGAATAGGGTTGCAGCACGAGCTCGCGCTCGGGCCTGCGGAACTGATCGCGATAGGTGCCGGCGTCGAAGACCGTGATTTCGGTGGCGATGCCAACGGCTTTCAGCTGCGCCTGGATGATCTCGGCCGTGCGGCGGTACTCGGTGTCGGCCCTGGCCCAAAGCTTGACCTGCAGCGGCTTGCCGTCCTTGCTGCGGATGCCGTCGGCACCTGGCGCCCAACCTGCCTCGTCGAGCAGCTTTGCGGCCCGGGCAGGATCGGTGCGGATCTCAATGGCCGGATCGACCTTGGATTCCTGCAAGGTGCTGACCAGCAGCTGGTGCGCTTCCTTGCCGACACCGCCATAGACGCTCTTGAGGATCGCGCCCTGGTCGATGGCGAGCGCGGTCGCCTGCCGCACGCGGATGTCGGTGAACGGCGCGGCCTGGGTGTTGATCGCAACGAAAGTGATGCCGTAGCCGGGCAGGTCGCGCATGTCGATGTCGGCCTCGGACCGGATCTGCGGCAGGAAGTCGGTCGGCAGATCGAGCAGCATGTCGACGCCCCCGGTCCTGAGTTCGAGGAAGGCGGTGGATGCGTCGGGGAGCTCGCGCACCGTCAGGCGCTTGATATGCGGCGCGCCCTGGTTTTCCGACAGCGGGCTGCCCCAGGCATAGTCCTCGTTGCTGACCAGTACGGTCTCCTGGCCAACCACGAAGTTCTCGAGCTTGTAAGGCCCGGTTCCCACGGCCTGGATCACGCCATAGTCAGTGCCCGCCGCGTCGAATGCCTTCGGACTGGGGATACCCATATTCATCATGGCCAGATTGAAGATCAGGTTCGGCTCGGGCCGCTTCAGCACGAAGCGCACCGTGTGCTCGTCGATCGCCTCGACGCGGTCGATGGCGTCGACCATGTATTCGTTTTCGGTGCCCTTGAACTTGGGGATCCACCAGACGATCGTTGCTGCGTTGAACGGCTCGCCGTCGGTGAAACTGACATTCTTGCGGAGCTTGAAGGTCCAGCTCATGCCATCGGCGCTGGTTTCCCAGGATTCTGCGAGATGGGGGTGATAGGACTGGTCGACGGCCTGTTCGATCAGGCGGTCGTAGATGAGGCCGGCAGCCATGTTCAGGGTCACGGCGCGGATCGGATCGTAGCTGGCGGCCCCCTGTTCCTGCCGGGCCAAAACGATGACGGCTTCCGTTTCGCTTGCTTGGGCTGACGTCATCAGGCCCGTCGCCGCGACGAGCGAAAGCAGCGATGCCGAAACAATGAGTTCACGTCGGTTCATGTCAAATCCTCCCTGATTTGCTGTGATGTGTGTTGTCTGGAAAATGAACGCGTCAGCGTTCGGGTCGGCCGGCATGGCCGACGAACTCGCCATAGAGCTCGGACATGCGGTCGAGCCGGGCCTCGACGTCGGACCCGAGTTCGCCGATGACGCCATTCAATATGAGATGGACAAGCGAGAGCATCGGCCCGTTGGTGTCCCAGAACAGGTTGATCTCCGACGGCAGCGCGAAGACCTCGGAGGTGGCGCCATGAGCCCAATCGCAGAACTGGTCGGTGATGAGCGTGACCGGCATGCCGGCATCGGTCGCGCGACGCGCCAGAACGGCGGCCTGGCGGGAATAGCGCCTCGCATCGAACATCACGAGCGCCGTCTTCCTGGGGTCGGCGAGCAGCACTTCCGAGAAGTTGCCGGCGGAAAGATCGATGAGATGCACGCCGTCGCGCACATATTGCAGCAGGTGCGCCATCGTGACGGCGATGCCGCGCTCGCTCTGGAAGCCGATGATGAAGATGCGCTGACACGCAGCAAGCCGATCGACGACTGCCTTGAAATGCGCCGATCCGGCCAGCTCGTAGACCTTCACCAGTGCTGCCATTTCCAGCTCCAGGCTTCTGGCAAGGTCGCCGCCGCCCTTCTTGCTCGTCGCCTGGAACTCGCGCAGCCGGTCGCCGATCAGCCATGGAGTGTCGGCGATGTTGGTTCTCAGATCCGCCTTGAGGTCCTTGAAATGCTGATAACCCAGCGACCGGCAGAAGCGGCCTACGGTCAGCTCGCTGACCCCCACCTTCTCGGCCATGCTCGAAGCTGTCTCGAATGGCAGCTCGGTGAGGTTGGTGATCATGTAGGTGGCAATGGTTCGGTTCGAGCGCGATCCCTGCTTCAAAGCGGCAGTCAATCGCTCGCGCACAGTACCTGTCATCGTTTCCTCCTCGTTTTCGCCATCTGACATATTTCTATCATTGATGTAAATGATGATAGTTTATTGTCAAATGGCGATCGAGGGGAGGACAAGCCCGCGCGCAGAAATGGCGCGGGCGTCTTGTGTTGCCAGGCGCGGAAATAGACGCTCAGCCAACCCGGAGCGACGGTTCAGCTGACAGGCGACGGGTGCACAGGGTCAATCGCCCGCCGCACCTGACCGCGCGGGCTTGATGGGCAAGATCACAGGTTCAATTCAGCCAACTGTCATTGGCCCGGCCTTAGGCAGCAGGGCGCCTGGCCTCGGTCAGGCTGCGAACAGTGCCAGGCACCATCGCTGCGTTGCAATGCATCGAGGCGATCGCCGCAAAGGTCAGTGCCAGGCTCTGCAAATTGCCCCGCGCGCCGTTCAACGGTTCGCGCTCTTCCTCGATCGAAGCCAAAAGCTCCCCCATCGTCCCGCCAAAACCATCGTTGAACCAGCTGCCTTCTAGCGAAGGCCGAGCCGATCCGGCGACGGTTGTCAGCTCGACAGACTGGCTGCCGAGATCGGGGCCGATGCTCGAGAGGCTGCCCGACGTGCCTGATATGTAGGTGCGGTCCTGCGGGCCGAAAGCAGTGGCGCCGTCGAAAACGAGCGACGCTTGTCCGCCTGGGAATTCGACCAGTGCCTGAGAGAGCAGGGGAGGTCTTGCTTCCTGTCCGGCGGCGCGGGCGCGGGTGGCGTGGACCGAGGTGGCGCGGTTGCCGATCAGGCTCGCTAGGAAGTCGAACCAATGGACGCCGAAATCGTAGAGGACGAGGTCGTCGATCTTGTCGAAGGGCGTGCCCTTGATCCAGCCGTGGTTCCAGTGGATCGAGACGTGGCAGGAGACGAGCTCGCCGATCAGGCCGGTGCGAACTGCCTCGCGCATCCAGGCGAGATGCGGCGCCCAGCGGCCGTTCTGGTTGATGGCGAGCTTGACGCCTTGGCGATCGGCGAGATCGGCGAGGCGTTCGCCGGTGTCGAGGTCGAGCACATAGGGCTTTTGCGACAGGACATGCTTGCCAGCGCCAAGCGCGCGCTCGATCATGTTTTCGCGCTCGGCCGGGTGCGTGGTGATGTCGACCACCTCGATGTCGTCGCGGGAAAGCACGTTGGCCAGGTCGTCGGTGATCGACGCCTCGGGGAAGAATTCGTCGCGGCGGTCGGCGGCTTTTGAGAGCGTGCGGTTGCAGATGATGGCGACGTCGAAGCCTGCCTTGCGGTAGGCATCGAGATGGGCGAACGAAATTCCACCGGCGCCGACCAAGGCGATGCGCGGCGCGTAGGTCTTTGGACGGGGTGGGCGATAGGCGAGATCAGGCGCCTCGACGAGCCTGGTTTCGGCGGACTTCAGCGCATAGGCGTCTTCTCCGGGCGTTCCGCTCATGGCAGCAGCTCGACGGTGCGCCTGAGCTCGGCCGCAAGGGCAGCGCTGTCAGTAATCTGCTGGCCGACCCGCGACATCGCAGGTGAGAGCGGGCCGGTAATGAGCGTGTTGTTTGCGAGGCAATCCAGCACATATTCGACCGGCGCGCGGCGGCCGACGGGCAGAATGTTGACCGGGATCTGGTGTGCCTCGGGATGGGCACGGGTCTGCAAGGTGACGTGTGGCTCGTAGTCGTAGCTCGAGATCGTGCCGTCGGTGCCCAGGATGACGAAGCCGCATTTTGGCTGAGGCTGCAGCGTCCACGGGTCGGTGAAGGTGCCCCAGCGCGTTTCGAATTTGGACAGGCCGTTGGCATAGCGGCAGACGGTGATCGAATGCTGGTCGACCTCGATGCCCGGCGTCTGGTCGACGACTGACGTCACTTCGACCGGCTTCTCGCCATTGCGGAACCACGTGGCGAGAGTGACGCCATAACCGAGATAATCGCGCAGGCTGCCGCCGCCCGATGCCTTCTTGTACCACCAGGACGAAGGCTTGGCCGCTTCGACTTCCTCTGGCGTCACCTCGACCTTGTCGGCGAGGTGATAGAGCGGGCCGCGGTTGCCGTCGTAGTAATGGACTTCGATGACATCGCCGATGGCGCCGTCGTCGATCAGGCGCTTGGCGGTGTTGTGGCTCGGGTACCAGGCGAGCGGCCAGTTGATCGCCATCTGGCGGCCGGCTGACTTCATGGCCGCGATCATGCGGTCGGCGTCGGCAAGCGAGGAGGCAAAGGGCTTTTCGACCAGGACATGCACGCCATGGCGCGCCACGCGCTCGACATGGTCGGCGTGCTCGGCGGTCGCCGCGCAGACGATGACGAGGTCGGGCTTCGTCGTCTCGATGCAGGCGTCCAGGTCGGTAAAGACGCGCTCGGCCGGGATGGAAAAATTGGCGATCGCGCCCTCCATGCGCGCGAAGTCCTTGTCGTAGATGCCGACGATCTCGGCTTCGGGGTGCTGGTGCACCTCGCGCAACAGGTCACCCATATGCATGTGGTCGAAATTGATGCCGGCGACGCGCCATCTGGCCATTCTTTTCCCTCCCCAGTATCGGCTCTCCCAAGCCGTTTCCCGATCAGACCTGCGGTGTCCTTGCCATCTCCGCCAGGAAGCGATCCTGCTCTGCCGCGTCCATGCGGACAAGATGGCCGGCTGCCGGATAGGCGCCGCCTGCCACGTCGGCGGCATACTCGCGGAAGGCTGAGATGCGCTCCTGCTGGAGGCGCTGATATTGCGAATGGAAGTCGCGATAGACCTTGGAGTGACGCGGATAGTGGCCGTTGTGCTCGCCGAGCACGTCGGTGGCGAAGAGATATTGCGCGTCGCAGCCGGCGCCTGCGCCCATCGAGATCATCAGCAGGCTGGTGCGTTTGGAGATCGCCTCGGCAATGGCCGGCGGCACGACCTCGATCTCGGCGGCAACCGCGCCAGCGTCTTCCAGCGCTTTTGTCTGCTGCCAGACCATCATGGCGCTATCATAGGTCTTGCCCACGGCCTTGAAGCCGCCGGTCCAGGTGCGACGCGACGGGACCAGGCCGACATGGCCGACGACGGGAATGCCTTCGTCGCGCAGGCGCCTGACGATGCCGAGGCTCGCACCACAATAGACGGCATTGGCTCCCAGCTTCAGCAGGCGGAAAGCGACACGGAGATAGTCTTCCTCGGTGATGTAGGCGCCGGGCTCGAGACCGCCGACGACGAAGGGATTGGGGCAGACGGCACGGAACCCCTCGAGCGCAAGCACCTCAGGCGGCACCGACAGCATGTCGATGCCGGCAGCGTTGGCGGCCGTGGCCTCGTCGAGCGACTCGACCCTGAGCTTGGTGAGCTGGCGCTTGCCCTTGAGCGCAAGCAGGTCGGCGACGGTGGGCTGGGAAGACTGCATCTTTGATCTCGCGGCTGACGTTCGGGCTGGCTTGGAAAGTTGCTCAGGCGAGCATGATCATCACACGTCCGTCCTCGACCTTGACCGGGTAGGTGGCGAGGTCGACGCAGACCGGCGCGCCTTTGGCCTTGCCCGAGGTGAAGTCGAAGCGGCCATTGTGCTTGGGGCATTCGATGATGGTGCCCATCACCAGGCCGCCTGACAGATGCACCTTTTCATGCGTGCAAAGGCCGTCGGTGGCGAAGAAGCGGTCGTCCTCGGTGCGGTAGAGCGCGAAGGTGCGGCCATCGTGGTCGAAGCGGATCACGTCGTCCTGGTCGATGTCGTCTGCGTCGCAGGCGTTGATCCATTGTTCCGGCATGTGGGTCTCCGAAGGCCTACTCGGCCGGATTGATGATGGCGCCATGGTTGTAGGGCACGGGCACCTTGCCGTCGGGCAGGCGCCTGATGACGTGGTAGGCGGGTTCGCGCACCTGCCTGAAAATGGTCGGGATGATCTCGCGGTAGGCTGCGATAGTGCTTGGATAGGGTTCGGGGCAATCGGCCTTGATCGCCTGATGCAGCCGGGGCAACGCGTGATAGGGCACCATCGGGAACATGTGGTGCTCCACATGGTAGTTCATGTTCCAGTACAGGAAGCGGAACAGCGGGTTCATGTAGATGGTGCGGGTGTTGAGGCGGTGGTCGAGCACGTCCTCGGCGAGGCCGGCATGCTGGGTCAGGCCGAAATAGATGGTCATGAAGCCGCCGTAGAGGCTGGGCAGGCCGACCAGCATGGCCGGCAGGATGCTGTCCATCCAGAAGCAGGCGACGATGACCGTGGCAAAGATCGCGAGATAGATGCGCGCCACCAGATAGACCTTCCAGCGCTCCATCTCGGGGATGAAGGTCGCCTCATCCGGCTTCAGCCGGCCGGCGGCATGGATGAACAGCGACTTCAGCGTCATAAGGCTGCTCTTCAGGGCAAAGATGTTGAGCAGCAGGCCGGCGACGTCAGGCGGACGGGGCACGGCGATCTCAGGGTCGCGGCCGACGATGATGGTGTCGGTGTGGTGGCGGGTGTGGCTCCAGCGCCAGACGGTCGGCTCGCGCAGGATCATGAAGCTGGCGACGTAATAGAGCATGTCGTTCATCCAGCGTGTCTTGAACGCCGTACCGTGGCCTGCCTCATGCCAGCGGCTGTCGCTCGATGAGCCGTAAAGCACGCCATAGACCAGGAAGAAGGGGACGGCCCACCAGCTGCCCCAGAAATAGATGCCGCCAGCGGCGGACAGGACAAGTGCCGCCACCCAGATGGCGGTGTCGCGCAGGGCAGGGCCGTCGCTGCGCTTCATCAGTTCCTTCAGCTGCTTGCGCTCGATGGGGCAGGAATACCATTCGGCGGCGGCGATGCCGTTGGCTTCGGCCAGCGCCGCGTCGCGCCCGATCAGGCTGTAGTCTCTCGGTGTCGGCGTCATGGGCAGCTCGGCGGAACTTTGGATTTGATGCATCATTATGATGTTTCATTTTGATGCTATCGACTGGAAATGGGATGCGTCAAGCCTTGGTGGAGGCAATTGCGGCCATGTTTCGTTGGGATCCTCGTGCTGGCGCTCGCAAATCGTCATTCTCCATCAAAAAAGCATCATTTTGATATGAGGGTGGCGTTGACCCATCGAAATGGCCGCCATAGTTTGCGCCTGTTGCAATGCCGGTGAGGGAATATCAGTTGGCCAGTTCGCGACCGAAGATGGATGAAATCGCGCGGCTGGCCGGCGTCTCGAAGGCGACGGTCGACCGGGTGCTCAACAACCGCGCCGGGGTGCAGGATCATACGCGCAAGCACGTGCTGGCGATCGCCGCAAACCTGGCCGGCGAACCGGCGCCTTCGTCGTCGGGCACGGTCTGTCTCGATTTCGTGCTGCCCGGCGGCAGCAATGCCTTCATGGCGGACCTGGTCAACCAGATCGAGCGGCGGGCGGAACTGCGCGGCGATGTCGATGTCGTCATTCATCGTGTTGCCGGCGTCGATCCCGAGCAGACGGCTGCCGCGCTCGGCGGCCTCAGGGCCAATTGCCAGGGTGTCGGGCTGATCGGGCTGGACAGTCCTTCGGTGCGCGAGGCGGTGCGGCGGCTGATTGCATCAGAAGTTCCTGTTCTGACGCTGGTGTCCGACATCAGCCATGTCGGGCGGATGAATTATGTCGGCATCGACAATCGCGCGGCGGGCCGCCTTGCCGGCTATCTCATCGGGCGGTTCCTGCCGGGCGCTTCCGGCAAGGTGGCGCTGCTTGCCGGTGCGCTCGCCTATCGCGGCCATGAGGAGCGCGAAATGGGCTTCCGTCACGTGTTGTCGGAGAGCTTTCCGAAGCTTGATGTCGTCGCCGTGCGCGAGGTGCATGAGGATCCCGACAAGGCGCATGACGAGGTGCGGGCGCTGCTCGACGAGCACGACGATTTGCTTGCGATCTATTGCATTGGAGCAGGTCAGGACGGCGTGGCGCGGGCGCTCACGGAAACGGGGCGGGAAAAATCTGTGATCTTCATCGGTCACGACCTGACCGACCAGACCCGGCAATATCTGCTGAGCGGGGTGATGGATGCGGCGATCGACCAGAACGCCCAGGTGGAGGCGCGCGAGGCGATCGACCGGCTGGTGCGGGCCGTGCGCAACGAGCCGAACATTCCGACAACGACCATCCGCATCCAGTCGGTGTTCCGGGAGAATATCCCCAGCGAGGTCTGAGTTTTGGGCTCTGATTTCGGTGTGGTTTCAAGGTCATAGGGCATTCCATATGGATCTGATCTCGGCCGACGGCATCTCGTTGCATTTCAATCGCGAAGGCGGGGTGATCGACGATCTGGCGATCGTTTCAGGCGGCCGGACAATCCAGCCCCTGCATCGCGCGCCATGGCTGGAGAGTGCCGAGACGCTGCCCGACAGCGTGGCGCCGGTGGAGCGGCGGCTGGCCGGCGATTTCTTCTGCGCGCCCTTTGCCCGCAGCGAGCCAGGCGTGCCGATTCATGGCTGGTCGGCCAATGGCGATTGGGAAGGCGGCGGACAGGCGGTCGTGGCCGGCGCCGTCGTGGCGAGCTACCGGCTGAAGCAGCAAGTGTCGGGCGCGCGGCTCGAGAAGACGATTGCCCTGCGGCCCGGCGAGCCGGTGGTCTACCAGACCCATGTGTTCGAGGGCGGGGCGGGCAGGTTGCCGGTGGCGCATCATGCCATGGTGCGCGTGCCGGGCGGAGCGCGGCTCAGCATTTCGCAGAAGTCCGGCGGCAGGACCATGGCCGCACCGCCCGAGACCGACCCGGCGCGGGGCCGCTCGATCCTGCTCTATCCGCAATCCTTCACCGATCTCTCCGCCGTCCGTCAGCAGGATGGCGCAGTGGCGGATCTCGGCCGCTATCCGTTCCACCGGGGCCACGAGGACATCGTGGTGCTGTCCGAGCAGCCGGGGCGTCGCGTCGGCTGGTCGGCTGCGCTGGCTGCTTCCGATGGCTTTCTGTTTTTTGCGCTGAAGGATGCGCTGATGCTGCCGCAGACCGTGCTGTGGATGAGCAATGGCGGGCGCAGCTATGCGCCCTGGAATGGCCGTCATGTCGCCGTGCTGGGCATTGAGGAAGCGGCGACCGATATTCATCTCCAGCCAGGTGAGGATCGGCCTGACGGGGTGCCGACCGACGTCGAACTTGGCGCGGGGCGCACGGTCATCCGCTATGCCTTCGGCGCCGTCGTGCCGCCCCAGGGGTGGAGCGAAATTGCCGACATCACCGTTTCCGGCGACACGCTGACGCTGGTGGATCGTGGCGGCGGGCGGCTGATGCTGCCGTTCGACGGCGGTTTCTTCGCCGTCTGATCGGCCGCTCGCGCAGCAACTGTCCAGACCAGGCGACGAGTGCTGTGCCTCAAAATGAGGCGTCGTAGCACATCTGTGCGTGCCCATCAGCGGGCTGAAATCCCAGCTTTCCATCTCGAGCCATCAAAACGCCTGCCGCGCGGGATTCGCGCTTGACTCACATCTGACCTTACGCCACTTTTCTAACATCAAAATGATCGTAAAAAAGCATCATTTTGATCATTCGTCGTGCCGGAGGAATTGTGCGGCGGCTGGAGGGCCAATCCATCAACGGCAGTGCAGGCGTCCTGATCGCGGGCCGCTCGGCGATGTCGTTGGATTGAGGAGTGGAGCGGGGGCATCCCGCCCCGGATGAGGAGGAGAATAACCGTGCTGAAAAGGACAATTGCCGTCGTCTCGGCGGCGCTGGTGGCGACCAGCCTCGGGCTGGCAACGACCGCTTATGCGCAGGCCAAGAAGACATATTACTGGGTGTCGCATGGCTCGCCCGCCGACCCTGTCTGGACCTATTTCCTGGCGGGAGCCAAGCAGTGGGCCGACGACACCGGCAACACCGTCAATACGTCGTTCCACAACGGCGACGTGCCGGCGCATCAGGAGGCCATTCGCGCCGCGATCGCGGCCAAGGCGGCCGGCATCGTGACCTCGAGCCCGGATCCGGGCAGCCTGGTCAAGGTGGCGGAGGAAGCCCGCGCCGCGGGCATTCCGATCATCAACATGAACACGCCCGACCCGACCGCCAACTTCAACGCCTATGTCGGTGGCAACAACGTCGCCTTCGGCAGAGGCTGGGCGCAGTACCTGGTCGACAAGAAGCTGGTGAAGGAAGGCGACTTCGTCTGGATGCCGGTCGAGGTTCCGGGCGCCACCTATGGCGTGCAGGAGGAAGAAGGCATCGCCAGCGTCTTCAAGCCGCTGAACATCACTTGGGAAGTCACCGACGCCACGCTCGACCAGGCGGAGATCATCACCCGCATGGCCGACTACCTGACTGCCAACAAGGGCAAGGTAAAGGCGATCATCGGTCTCGGCGACCTCGTCACCGGCTCGATCAAGCGGGTCTTCGACCAGGCCGGCGTCAAGCCGGGCGAAATCCCCGTCGTCGGCTGGGGCAATTCGCGCGACACCACCCAGGAGGTGCTCGAAGGTTACGTGAATGCCGCCCAGTGGCAGGATCCGCAGGCAACCAGCTACATGGCGCTGTCCATGGCTGCGATGGCTGCCAGCAAGATCCCGCCCGGCTTCGACATCATCGTCGGCTCGCTCTACGAAAAGGACCGGGCGCAGCTCTACGACGACATCCTGTCGGGCAAATAAGGCCAGCCAAGCCTCCGGCCCGGATGTCCGGGCCGGAGGGTTTCCGACGATGCCATTCGGTCTTTGCTGCAGCCGGTACGGTGCCGCTCCAGCCCTAGGGCTCGTTCCCTGCCGGATGCACACCTCGCGCCTTCCGCGACCAGCCATTCCACCTGACGACCAACGTCTTTCACGGATCAGCCATGGACAATCGATCACTAGTGCAGCGCTTCGTCGCGAAGCCTGAATTCGGGCCATTGGTCCTGCTCATCCTGGAAATTGCGATCTTCTGGTCGATCAATCCGGACTTCCTGTCACCGCTGAACATCTCCAACACGCTCGCCTTCACGGTCGAACTCGGCCTGATCGCGCTGGCCATGACGCTTTTGATGACCTCGGGAGAGTTCGACCTGTCGGTCGGCTCGGTGTTCGGCCTGTCGGCCGTGGTGATGTGGACGGTGTTCAACACCGGCCTTGCGCCGCTGCCGCTGGCTTTCCTGATCGCCATCGGCCTTGCCATGCTGATCGGCTTCGTCAATGGCTGGTTCGTCACCCGCCTTGCCATCCCATCCTTCCTGGTGACGCTGGGCATGTTGTTGATCGCGCGCGGCTCGGCGCTCTACATCACCGACGGTTTCCCCCAGCGCACCTGGAACGCCGAGGGACAGTGGCTGGCGCAATTGCTGGTCGGCGAGTTCTATGTCGGCGGCTTCCGCGTCTACATGTCGTTGCTGTGGTTTGCGCTGTTTGCCTTCCTTGCCCACTACCTGCTCACCCAGACCAAGGCCGGCAACTGGATTCAGGCGTCCGGCGGCAACCCCAACGCGGCCAGGGCGCGCGGCGTCAACGTCAACCGCACCAAGGTCGCGTTGTTCATGCTGTCGTCGGCGATGGCAGCCTTTGCCGGCATCATCAGCTCGATCCGCACTTCGGCAGCCAACCCCAACAGCGGCACCGGCTACGAGCTCGAGGTCATCGCCATGGTGGTGATCGGCGGCACGGTGCTGACCGGCGGCCGCGGCACCATCATCGGCACCGTGCTCGGCATCTTCATCCTGCGCATCATGCGCAACGGCATCGTCATGATCGGCGTGCCCGGACTTGCCTACAACATCTTCATCGGCGCGATCATCCTTGGCATGATGGCGCTGCATTCCTGGCTCGAACGTCGTCACAATGCGGGAACCTGAGCGATGACCGAAGAACTCGTCCGCATGCAGAACATCAACAAGTTCTACGGCCGCATCCACGCGCTTCGTGACGTCTCGCTGACGGTCAACACCCACGAGGTGGTGGGCCTTCTCGGCGACAACGGCGCCGGCAAATCGACCTTGATCAAGGTGCTGTCGGGGGCGGTGCCGATGACCAGCGGCCAGATCTTCGTCAAGGGCAAGGAGGTGCAGATGAAAAGCACCACCGACGCCATCGAGAACGGCATCGAGACGATCTACCAGGACTCAGCCTTGGTGCCGCAGTTGTCGATCGCCCGCAACCTGTTCCTCGGCCGCGAGCCGATCAAGGGCTCGGCCCTGTTCAACCGCCTCGACCACGAGACGATGAACGAGGTGGCCCGCACCCTGCTCAAGCGCGTCGGCATCAGCAAGAACATCCCGCCGAACACGCCGATCGGGGCGCTGTCGGGCGGCGAGCGCCAGGCGGTGGCGATTGCGCGCGCCATGCATTTCGACAGCAACCTCATCATCCTGGACGAGCCCACCAACAATCTCGGTGTCGCCGAGACGCAAGGGGTGCTGCGTTTCGTGCGCGAGGTGCGCGACACCGGCCATTCCTGCATCTTCATCGCCCACAACATCCACCATGTTTTCCAGGTGGTGGACCGGATCGTGGTGATGCGCGGCGGCCAGGTGGTGGCCGACAACATCGATCCGAAACAGTCGACCATCGAGGAGGTCGAGCGGGTGATCACGGGCGAGCACCTGATCGAGGCGCTGGGCCTCGAACACTGAATGCATCGGGCGGGAGAGCAAAGCATGCCAGACAACAAGAAGCCGCTTGTTCTCTCAGCACCCTGGCCACGGACGCTGGAACTGATCTTCACGCCTCCGGCGCTGGCGAAGCTCAGGGCCGAAAACGAGGTGCTGGAGGTTGAGCCCGAGGAGATTTCAAGGCTCGCGCCCGAGGTGCTCGGCCGCGTGCGCTATCTGATCGGCCAGCCGGCGCTTTCGCTCGAGACCCTGCAGGCAATGGCGTCGCTGCGCTGCATCTTCAATGTCGAGAGCAATCTCCTCGACAACATGCCTTACGATCACCTGTTTGCGCGCGGCGTGCATGTGGTGACGACCGGTCAGGTCTTCGCCGAGCCGGTGGCCGAGATTGGCCTCGGGCTTGCGCTCGACCTTGCCCGCGGCATCACCGATGCGGACCTCGCCTTCCGCGAGGGCCGCGAACTCTGGGGTGCCGACGGCAACGTTTCGGCCAGGCTCTTGTCCGGGGCCGATATCGGCTTCATCGGCTTCGGCGATCTCGGCAAGGCGCTGAACCGGTTGCTTCTGGGTTTCCGCACCCGCGTCAAGGCGTACGATCCTTGGCTGCCACCTTCCGTGCTCAGGGAAAATGGCGTCGAACCGGCATCGCTCGACGAGGTCCTGTCGGGCAGCGACGTCGTCTTTGTGGTGGCGTCGGTCACCAGCGAGAACCAGGGTTTTCTCGACGCGCATTCCTTCGCCAGCATGCGCAAGGGAGCAGCCCTTATCCTGCTCAGCCGAGCCGGCGTGGTCGATTTTCCCGATCTGATCGAAGCCGTGCGCAGCGGTCACATCGTGGCTGCCAGCGACGTCTTTCCCGAGGAGCCGCTGGCGCTCGATCATCCGGTGCGCAGGCTCAAGGGCTTCCTGCGCTCCGCCCACCGGGCAGGCGCGCTCGACGTCGCCTTCAAGCGCATGGGCGACATGGTGCTGGAGGACATGGCGCTGATGGATCGCGGACTGCCGCCGATGCGTTGCAAGCGGGCCGAACGTGAAACCGTCTCGCGCATGCGCTCGAAGCCGGTCGAGCGGAACTGACCAGCGCGCTTCGGATCGCGCGCGATGCGGCTGCGCCACTCATTGGCCAGCTGCCTGGCCTCATATTCAAGCTCTCCTGGTTGTGACGAACGTACCGGTCCGCGACCATCTTTGATGCGCCCATTTTCGCGTTGTAACGCCTGCCGTTGCCGGGAAGCGCGTCGTCCAAAATCGTCACATCGCTGTGGCGATGGATCGTTAAGCACAGGGCATGTCTGGTTAATTTGTGCTGGACAGCCCGGCTTTCGATGCGCAACATCGGGCCTGATCTTGGAAAGTTACGTGCTGGAATTCTAATCTTTCGACTTCTGTCGAACTGAGAGGAGGCTGCAATGATCAACTTCCTGCGTCATGTTCACTACCGTTCGCTCAAGGAGCGGCCAAGTTGAACCCCGCCGCCCGATCGGGCGGCCCCCCTGCCATTTTCTGATGTTTTCAAGCGGCCTTGGCGGCCGAACCCTTTCGCCTGAGCGTCCTTCCGGCATCTGCAAAGGAGTAGTCTTATGAGCAACCGGTCCCCCTTTGAGCGGCTTTACGACGAGTTCAACGAAGAGATTTCCGAGGATCATTTCCCGCGCAATGGCATCTCGGCCTTCGCCGCCAAGGCGATCGTCAACAGCGAGGCCTGGTCCGACGCCAACCCGGTGATGAACCTGTCGTCTTTCGTCACCACCTTCACCGAGCCCGAGGCGCTCGAGATCGGACGCGAGCATTTCCTCAAGAACTACATCGACCACGACATGTATCCGCAGCTGTTTGCCATGGAGCAGCGCATGGTGCGCTGGCTGCACGAGCTGTGGAACGGTCCCAAGGGTGTCGAACCCTATGGCACCGCGACAGTCGGATCGTCGGAAGCCTGCATGCTGGCCGGGCTTGCACACAAGTGGAACTGGCGGCAGGCGCGCGAGGCTGCCGGCAAGGACGCCACCAGGCCGAACATGGTCACCGGCGGCAACGTCCAGATCGTGTGGAAGAAGTTCCTGCGCTATTTCGACGTCGAGCCGCGCATCGCGCCGCTGAAGCCCGGCAATTACCGCCTGACGACAGAACATCTCGACAAGCTGGTCGATGAAAACACCATCGCTGTCGTCGCCATCGCCGGCCAGACCTTCACTGGCGAGGACGACGATTTCCAGGAAATCCACGACTGGCTCGACGCCTATGAAAAACGCACCGGCATCAACATTCCGATGCATATCGACGGCGCTTCGGGCGGATTCGTCAATCCGTTCCTCTACCCCGACTACAAGTGGGATTTCCGCCTGCCGCGGGTGCAGTCGATCAACGCATCCGGCCACAAATACGGTCTCGTGCCACCGGGCCTCGGCTGGGTGATCTTCCGCGAACGCTCCGTCTTCAACGAGGACCTGATCTTCTACGTCAATTATCTTGGCGGCGAGATGCCGACGGCGACGCTCAATTTCAGCCGCAACGCGGCCCAGATCGCCTATCAGTATTACGCCTTCGTCCGGCTTGGTTTCGACGGCTATCGCGAGATCATGCAGCATACGGTCGAAAACGCCCAGCATCTGCGCGATGCGCTGGTAGCGAGCGGCTATTTCGACATCATGAACGACACGCAGCGCATTCCTGTCGTGGCACTGACGCTCAAAGACAAGTTCAAGAACTTCAACGAGTTCGACGTCTCGTCCAAGGTGCGCGAGCGCGGCTGGGTGCTGTCGGCCTATTCGATGCCGCCCAATGCCGAGACGGTGAACAGCCTGCGCATCGTGGTGCGGCCGCATCTCAACCGCAACGTCATCAATGGGCTCGCCAAGGACATCATCAATGCCTGCAACTGGCTGAAGGAGCATGGCGGCACCTCTACGCCGCCCAAGCTGCATGAGCATCACACCGCGACGGTGAGCAAGTGCTAGGCGGCGCCGTCACCTGAGCTGAATGAAGCCGGCACGAGCCTGCGCGGTCCAAGCGCAGGCTCGACTGCGAGGGGTGTGTTATGGTCTCTTTCCTGCAATATCTGGCGGCCAACCCGTTTGTGCTGCTGTTCCTGGTGGTAGGGTTGGCAGTGTGGGCCGGCGGCTTCACCATCAAGGGCTACGGGCTCGGCTCGGTGGCCGGCGCCATCGTGGTGGGAGCCGGCATCTCTGCGTTTGCGGCTTCCTTCGGCGTCACCTTCAAGCTCGACGATTTTGCCAAGTCGCTGTTCTACTATCTGTTCATGTATGGCGTCGGTTTGCGTGTCGGGCCGTCCTTCCTCAACTCGCTCAATGCCGATGCGTTCAAATATGTGACGCTGGCGGTGATCTCATGCGGCCTGGCACTGGCGATCGTTGTGTTCGGGGTGCGTTACCTCGACCTGCCGACGGGCACCGCCGGCGGCATCCTGGCCGGCTCCAACACCATGTCGGCAGCCATCGGCTCGGCCGAGCAGGCGGTGACCTCGGGCATGGTGGTGCCGCCTGCCGGCGGCAGCGCCCAGCAGGTGAGCGCGATGATCGCGCTGTCCTACGGCATCACCTATATCTGGGGCACTGTCGGCATCGTGCTTCTGTGCAAATACCTGCCGCGCTGGTGGGGCCTTGACGCCAAGGTCGAGGCCCGGAAATACGAGGCCGAGCATGGCGTCAGCAATGCCGACGATCCCGGCCTGACCGCATTCCAGCCTTATGGCACGCGCGCCTACCGCCTGGAAAACACCGGCACGGCTGGCGAGACCATCCGGCAGTTCCGTGCCAGATATCCCGAATATGCGATCCTCAACGTGCGACGGCAGGACGAATTGCTGGGCGCCGATCCCGAGCTCGTTCTCAAGCTCGGCGACATCGTCGCCCTGGGCGGCGCTGCCGAAAACCTGACCAGCAACATGGGGGTGATCGGTCCCGAGGTTCCAGGCAATCGTGTTCTCAACATTCCCATCGACCAGGCCGAGATCCTGGTGACCCAGAAGGACATGATCGGCAAAAAGCTGGGCGAGTTGCAGACCAACGATCTGGCCGGCCAGATCCAGCTGACAAGGCTGGAGCGGGCAGGCCATCCGCAGCCGATCGGCCGCGACGTGAAGCTGCAGCGCCGCGACGTGCTCTATGTGACCGGGCTCAGGCCGGCGGTGGACGAAGCGGGAAAGATCCTCGGCGTCATTGCCCGGCACAACACCTCGACCGATCTGGTCACGCTCTCGGTTGGCATGATCCTGGGCTTTCTCATCGGGGCGATACAGTTTCCCGCCTTCGGCGCCTCGGTCGGCCTCGGCAATGCCGGCGGCCTGCTGCTGTCGGGCATCATCGTCTCGTCGATCTCGTCGCGGCTTCGCTATTTCGGCAACACGCCGAATGCCGCCCGCAACATCCTCGAGGACATGGGGCTGATCGTCTTCGTGGCAATCGTCGGGGTGAATGCCGGGGCCGGGCTGATGTCGGAAATCACTGGAGATCTCGCCCTCAAGATTCTGATCCTGGGTTTCCTTGCCTGCACCATCCCGCCGATCGTCGTGTGGATCGTCGGCTATCACGTCTTCAAGATGAATGCGGCGCTGCTGATGGGGGCGACGGCCGGCGCGCGCAGCCATTCGGGACCGGCGCGCGAAGCCGCCAAGGAGGCCGACAGCAACGTGCCATGGCTCGGCTTTCCGGTGGCCTATGCGGTGTCGGGCGTGCTGCTGACCGTCGGTGGCTATTTCGCCATGGTCCTTGCCCGATAGGGGCGTTCGGGTTTCGGGGCGGGGGAACCAATGCTGGAAGTGTTGCGGCCGATCGTGCAATCGCCCGAGGCCATGCTGTTTCTCACGGTTGCGCTGGGCGTTCGCCTGGGGCGCCTCAAGCTTGGCGATTTCTCCTTCGGCAATGCCGCCGGCACCTTGATCGTCGGGACAATTCTGGGTGCGATCCTCGGCGGGGCGGTGCCGGAGCTTTCGCTGACGCTCAAGTCGGTGGCGTTCCTGCTGTTTGTCTTTGCCGTCGGCTTCCAGAGCGGGCCGCAATTCTTCTCCTCGCTCGGGCGTCGCACATTGCCGCTGGCCGCGATTGCTCTTGTCGTCACGGCCACCGGGCTGGTGACGGCGCTTTCCATGGGGCGGCTGCTCGGCATCGACCAGGGCAGCACGATCGGGCTGGCAGCCGGCAGCCTCAGCGAGACGGCGATGCTGGGCACCGCCTATGGCGCACTGAGCGGTCTCGGGCTGTCGCAGGATGCGTTGCTCGATGCGCAAGGGCAGGCGGCGGTGGCGTTTGCGCTGACCTATGTGTTCGGCACCATTGGCGTCATCCTGTTCTGCTCGCAGCTTGGGCCGCGGCTGATCGGCGTCGACCTCAGGGAGGAAGGCCACAGGTTCGACGCCGAGCAAGCGCAGGTGGCGGTCGGCGGCGGGCAGCTGCTTGACGTGCGTTCGCTCGTCGCGCGCGCCTTTCGCGTCGACGCGGCCGACGGGGCAACCATCACGCAATTGCGCGACCGCATCGGCTCGCTGGTTTCGGTCCAGCGCGTCAGGCGCCACGGCAAGGATGTGGAGCTGTCGCCCGATCTGGAGCTGAAACGTGGCGACCTGATTGCGCTGCAAGGCTACCGCCCGGCGATCGTCCGGGCGGCGCCGCGCATCGGCAAGGAGGTGGTGGCGGATGAGCTGGTGCGCGATCTCCTGGGCCACGGCGCCGATGTGGTGATTGCCCAGCGCTTCGCTGGCAAGACGCTGGCCGAGGCGGTGCAACTGCTCGGCGATGCCGGGCGCGGCGTCTTCCTGCGCGGCATCAAACGCCAGACACAGGAAATCCCGGTGACGTCGCAAACCGTGCTGCTGCCGGGCGACATACTGAGCCTTGCCGGCCCGCCGGAGCGGCTTGAGGAGGCGCTGCCGCATGTCGGCGAGAGCGTGAACACCGGAAAGCGCTCGGATATCTCGTTCCTCGCTGCCGGGCTTTTTTGCGGAGCGCTGATCGGCCTCGCCACATTGATGGTCAATGGATTGCCGATCACCCTGTCTGCGGGTGGCGGTGCGCTTGTCGCCGGGCTGGTGTTCGGCTGGTGGCATTCGCGCCATCCGGAGCGCTCCAACGTGCCGCTGGCGGCGACGCAGATCATGTGGGACTTCGGACTGGCGACTTTCTGCGCGCTGGTCGGACTGACGGCCGGCCCGCAAGCGGTGGCCGCCCTTGCCGCCAACGGGGCTCTGCTTCTGGGCGCAGGCGTGGTGGTCACGCTTGTGCCGCAGCTGGTGGGCCTTCTGGTCGGACACTACTTGCTGAAGGTCGACCCGGTGCTGCTGTTCGGCGCGCTGGCCGGTGCGCAGACGCAGGACGCGGCGATGCTTGCCGCCAGCGACGTGGCCGAAAGCTCGGCCCCGGCGCTGGGCTTCACCGTGCCCTATGCGATCGGCAACATCCTCTTGACCATCATGGGACCAATCATCGTGGCGCTGACCTGAGGCTTCAGACTGCTTCGGAGGTGGCCTCTTCGGCACGCGTGGCTTTGCGTGCCACGATCCAGCCGACAATGGCCGCAAACAGCAGGACGGCTGCGGCGATGTAGAAGGCGAGACCCGGGAAGGGCATCGGCGTGCCGTCGCGCACAGTCCAGGCATAGAGCGCGCCGAAGAACAGCGGCGAGGCGACGCCGGCGATGCTGGCGACGCTCATATTGGCGCCCTGCAACTGCCCCTGTTCGGATTCGGAGACACGCTGTGTCATCAGGGACTGGGTCGTCGGCATGGCCAGGCCCCACAGCGCGTTGGGGATCATCGCCACCGTGAACCAGATACCCGTGGGCGCAAAGCCCATGAGGGCGAGGCCGATGGCGCCGCCGAACAGGCCGAACACCATGGTCGCCCGGTCGCCGAAGCGCTTGACGACGGGGCCGACGATCAGGCCCTGGACGATCATGTCGAGCACGCCGACCATGGCGAGCAGCACGCCCACTTCCCAGGCATGCCAGTTGTAGCGGAAGGCGGCATAAAGCACGAAAACTGCCGAGAAGACGTGGTGGGAGAAGTGCAGGAGGAAGGTCACCGAGGCGAGGCCGGTGAGCTCGGGATGCGAGCGCAGCAGCATCATCGCGCCGAACGGATTGGCGCGACGCCATGCGAAAGGCATGCGCTTTTCGGGCGCGAGCGACTCCGGCAGGACGAAGGCGCCATACAGGAACGCAAGGCCGCTCATCGCAGCCGCCACCCAGAAGGGTGCGCGTGGCGAGATTTCGCCGAGGAAGCCACCCATCAACGGGCCGGCGACGAAACCGGCGCTGAAGGCAGCGCCGATCAGGCCGTAGGCGCGGGCGCGGCCCTCCGGCGGGGTGATGTCGGCCATGTAGGCAAAGACCGTGGTGAAGCTCGACGAGGTGACGCCTGCGACGATGCGGCCGAGCGCCAGCCACCACAGGTTTGGCGCCACCGCCATCAGCACATAGTCGGCGGCGAGGCCCGCAGTCGACAACAGGATGACCGGACGGCGGCCGTAACGGTCGGACAGCGAACCGATGATCGGCGAGCAGACGAACTGCATGCCGGCCCAAAGCGCCACGAACACGCCATTGATCCAGCCGGCATCGGCGTTGGAGCCGGCGAATTCCTCGATCAGCGAGGGCAACACCGGAATGATGATGCCCATGGCGACGATGTCGAGCACGGCGGTGACGAAGATGAAGGCGATCGCCGCCTGGCGACGCGAACCTGTGATGGACATGCAACTGGCCTCGATGGAGGGGGGCTTATAAGGGTAACGCTGCGTACGATCCACCCGGCGTCCGCAAGATTAGCAAAACCTACTGACATTGTGGCACCGGTTGGCAAACGCTGACCCAGGTCTTCCCGCCTGAAGGCTGCCGGCCTAAAAATGCGGTCGGATTCAGGACACGGCTGTCGCATGCGCCGGTCTAGAACACTGTCAAACAGGGAGCCTGCCATGCTGCGCAAGACGAAGTTCTTCATCGACGGAAAGTGGGTCGCGCCCGATGTGGCGAAGGAGTTCGAGGTCATCAATCCTGCCGACGAGCAGCCCTTTGCGGTGATTTCGCTGGGTTCCGCCGCCGATGTCGACAAGGCCGTTGAGGCCGCGCAACGCGCCTTTCCGTCGTGGAGCACGACGAGCCGCAAGGAGCGGCTTGCCCTGCTCGAAAAGCTGCTCGCCGCCTACAACAGGCGCATGCGCGACATGGCCAATGCCATCTCGGCCGAGATGGGCGCGCCGATGAAGCTGGCGCTCGAATCCCAGGCGGCCTGCGGAGCCGGTCACATCAAGAGCTTCATCGAGGTGCTGCAGCGTTTCGAGTTCGAGGAGCCGCTGGACGAGAAGAACCCCAGCGAGCGCATCGTGCGCGAGCCGATCGGGGTGTGCGGCCTGATCACGCCATGGAACTGGCCGATGAACCAGGTGACGCTGAAGGTGGTGCCCGCACTTGCCGCCGGCTGCACGGTGGTGTTGAAGCCGTCCGAGATCGCGCCGATGTCGTCCATCGTCTTTGCCGAGATGATGGAGGAAGCGGGCTTCCCGGCCGGTGTGTTCAACATGGTCAATGGCGACGGTCCGAGCGTCGGCGAGGCGATGTCACGCCATCCGGGTATCGACATGATGTCGTTCACCGGGTCGACCCGCGCCGGCGTTGCCGTGACCAAGGCAGCTTCCGAGACGGTCAAACGCGTGACGCTGGAGCTTGGCGGCAAGTCGCCCAACATCGTCTTTGCCGATGTCGATCTCGTCGATGCTGTGACGCGCGGGCTCGCCCATTGCTTCGAGAATACCGGCCAGTCGTGCAATGCGCCGACGCGCATGCTGGTCGAGCGCCCTGTCTACGACAAGGCGGTCGATATCGCCGCGAAATACACCGCGACGGTCAAGGTCGGCGATCCTTCCGAAGATGGCGACCATATCGGCCCGCTGGTCTCGGAAATGCAGTTCGACAAGGTGCAGGGGCTGATCGAGGCAGGCATCAAGGAAGGCGCGCGCGTCGTTGCCGGCGGCATCGGTCGTCCCGAGGGCTTCAACCGCGGCTATTTCGTACGGCCGACCGTCTTTGCCGACGTCAACAACGAGATGCGCATCGCCCGCGAGGAAGTGTTCGGCCCGGTGCTGGCCATGATCCCGTTCGAGACCGAGGAAGAAGCGATCGCCATTGCCAACGACACGCCCTACGGCCTGTCGGCCTATGTGCAGTCGGCCGACAAGGCACGCGCCCAGCGCGTCGCCCGCAAGCTGCGCGCCGGCATGGTGCAGATCAACGGCGCCGACCGTCCCTATGGAAGCCCCTTCGGTGGCTACAAGCAGTCGGGCCTCGGCCGCGAGGGCGGCAAGTGGGGGCTTGAGGACTTCCTCGAGGTCAAGGCGATCAGCGGGTTCGAGGAGGGGCTGGGCTGACATCCAGCGGGTCGTTGATCTCTACCATGCAGTAGGTCCCCCTCACCGGCGAGGGGGGCTTGGCGCAGTCTGAAGACCCTTATTCCTCATTCCGTCTCAGATAATCCTCTGCGATCTTGCGCATCCCGGATCCGTCGATGCTGTCGGCGTGGCCGCCATGGGCGATGCGCACCGGCAGGCCGATGAGCCGGCGCATGGTGGCGCAATAGGCTGTGCGGTCGGAATCCGGCATGTCGTCGACCAGGAACCCGCCATGAATGGCGTCGCCCGAAAACAGCGTGCCGTTGAGTTCGTCGAACAGGCCTATGGATCCGGGCGAATGTCCCGGCAGATGCAGCACGGTGAAGCTGCGGTCGCCAAGATCGATGACGTCGCCCTCGTCGAGCAGACGGTGAAGCGGCGCCGGCGCGATCGCATAGTCGGCTGAGTGCCAGCCCGGGCAAGGCAACTCCGAAACCGCGCCGGGAAAGTTGCGGAACATGTTGGCGTAGGTGGCCTCGTCCGGCATCGTCTCGAAGAACGGCGCCTCGATGAGCGGACCTGCCCGCCAGGCAAATTCATGCAGCGAGCCGACATGGTCGAGATGGACGTGGGTGGCGACGACGAGCAGCGGTTTGCCCTGTGGCCTCTCGATTTCAGGCGCAAGCGGGCAGATGCCCATGCCGGTGTCGACCAGCAGGTCGATGTCGCTGCCGCGCACATGCCAGATGTTGGCGCGGCAATAATCGGTGACGAATGGCTCTGTCAGCATCGTCGTCGTCGTGTCGACGATGCTTTTCGAGAACCAGCCGGGGATCAAACGAAGGGCCTGCCGATGTTGAAGCGCCCGGGCACCAGACGGCGCAGATAATCCATGCCCTTTTTTGACAGATGGTTGGTGTCTTTCAGCATGAAGTCGTCGGGCATGTGACGCGTCTTGCCGGCGACATTGGCGAGCGGCACCAGGCGCATCACCGTCTTGCCGTTCTCATATTTCAGCGCCACCGAACCGCCGCCCTTGTCGGCCGCCTCGACGGCGAAGGCGCCGGCGTCGAAGGCTTCCTGCGCATCGACGGCATTGACCGCGCCGATATAGCCGCGCGGCATGTAGCCCAGCGCATCGACGCGGGCGCGCTTGCCGGGCAGGCCTTCGGCCAGCGCCTGTTCGAAGGCACGCGGCAGATCGCTGCCCGACAGCTTGATGTTGCCGTGGGCGTCGCGCTCGAGCTTGTCCGCCGGCACGATGCTCTCGACCAGCGCGCGGCCGTCCTCTGTCGTAACGCCTTCGGAGACGGCAACGACGCAGCGACGGTGGCGGGCGAGCGATGCCTTCACGTCGTCGATGAAGTGCTTCACCGAGAAGGCGCGCTCGGGCACATAGATGAGGTGCGGGCCGTCATCGTCATCCTGGCGCCAGGCGGCGGAGGCGGCGGTGAGGAAGCCGGCATGGCGGCCCATGACGATGCCGACATAGATGCCGGGCAGGGCGCGGAAATCGAGGTCGACAGACAGGAAGGCGCCGGCGACGAATTCGGCGGCCGAGATGAAACCCGGCACGTGGTCGTTTTCCTCGAGGTCGTTGTCGATGGTCTTGGGCGCATGCACGAAGGCGATGCTGCCCTGGGCAGCATCGCTCAGGATCTGCTGGGTGCCGGCGGTGTCGTTGCCGCCGATATAGATGAAGGCCTGCGCGTCGGCCTTCTTGAGGCCTTCGAGGATCACGTCGCAATAGGCGGCGTCGGGCTTGTCGCGGGTGCTGCCGAGCGCGGCACTCGGCGTTGCCGCGATGCGCAGGAGCTGCTCCTCGGCAATGTCGGTGAGGTCGACATAATCGCCGTCGCGAATGCCGCGGACGCCGTGGCGAGAGCCCAGTATGCGCGCCTTGGGATGACGGCGACGGATTTCGAGCACCGCGCCCGCCATCGTCTGGTTGATGACGGCGGTGGGCCCGCCGCCCTGGGCTATCACGAATGTCGAGGGCATGATGGTCGTCCTCCCAAGGGTGCCGTTTTTCGGCACATTCGCCCTTCTTATCTCAGGACGCAATGGGCAGATCGAGCTAGATTGAAGCTGTTACGCCGGGAAACGGATTTCCCGGCACGAGCTCAGCTGACAACGACAGGGGTCTTGCCGTTGACGCGGCTGTAGAGGTCGATGATGTCCTGGTTGATCAGGCGCACGCAGCCCGAAGACATGGCCTGGCCGATGCTCCACCATTCCGGCGAGCCGTGGACGCGGTAGCCGGTGTCCTGGCCGTTCTGGAAGATGTAGAGCGCACGCGCACCCAGCGGATTGTCGAGGCCGCCGGGCTGGCCGCCGGCCCACTTCACGAGCTCCGGCTTGCGCGCGATCATCTCGCGCGGCGGTGTCCAGGTCGGCCACTTCTTGCCGTACTGGATGTTGGCGCGGCCCGACCAGCGGAAGCCGTCGCGGCCGATGCCGACGCCGTAACGGATGGCCTCGCCACCGGGCTGGACGAGATAGAGGAAGCGCTCCTCGAGCTTGACGACGATGGTGCCTGGTGCCTCCCCCGTGGGATCGACCACGATCTGGCGGCGATATTTGGGATCGACCTTCTTGTAGGGCACCTCGGGCAAGGTGAAGCCCTCGTCGGTGAACGAGGCATACATCACCTCGGGGCCGGTGACCTGCTTGTCGACGCTGATCTGCGGGCGGATCGAGCCGGTTGACGTGGTGTCCAGGCCCATGGCCGGAAGCTCGAAGTCCATGCTGCGGCTGCAGCCGGCGAGCAGGCCGGCGGCGCCGAGGCCGAACAGCACCTTGCGGCGCGATGCGATCATGGGGTCGGGGCGGTCGTTCGGGCCGGAGACCGGCGAAGCAGGCGATTTCGACACGGCACAGTTCCACTCGTTGAACACGGGCCGGGAAGCTTGTTTGCAGCGCCGCGCATCCTTGGACGCGCAATGGACACTGCACACTTCAAGCTGGTGCATGATCCTTTCCCAAGCTCGATTTCGAATTTGGAGGTCATGCACCGGTCCGGCCAATAGACGGCATTTTCACCAGTCATGGTTGAGAAAGGGTGAATATGACCATCTCGCCGTTAAGGGCTTTACTTCAGCTGGAAGGCGGAGCTTGATCCCGCTTCCAACGAGGGAGAATTGCCATGTCGTTTGAGAGCTGGGCCGCCTTTGCCGCCGCGTCCGCGGTGCTTCTCGTCATTCCGGGCCCCACGATCCTGCTGGTCGTATCCTACGCGCTCGGCCAGGGCTGGCGTACGGCACTGCCGATGGCCGTCGGCGTGGCGCTGGGCGATTTCACCGCCATGACGTTGTCGATGCTTGGTATCGGCGCGCTGCTTGCAGCGTCTGCAACGGTCTTCACCATCGTCAAGTGGATCGGTGCGGCCTACCTCATCTATCTCGGCATCAAACTGTTCCGCGCCGGCGGCACGTTGGACGCCAAGCCGCGCACCGATGCCGCGTCCGCAGCCAAGATGATGGCGCATGCCTGGATCGTCACGGCGCTGAACCCCAAGAGCATCACCTTCTTTGTCGCCTTCCTGCCGCAGTTTCTCGACCGCAACGGTGATTTCTGGACGCAGATGCTGATCTTTGAACTGACCTTCCTGACGCTCGCCTTCGCCAATGCCTTCGGCTATGCGCTGGTGGCGGCGCGCGCCCGTAGCGTGGTGTCCAACCCGCGCGCCATCCGCATCTTCAACCGCACCGGCGGCACCCTGCTGGTCGGCGCGGGCATTGCGGCCGCGGCAGCACGCTCGGGGCACTGAGGTTTTTGGCTGTGGTGCAGGATCGGCTCGGGCTCACGCTTTCAGGGGCGAACGAGACTGCCGCCGTCCATTACGAGCGCGGGGTAAGCGAACTCCAGCGCTTCGTCGGCGATCCGGTCGGTTCGGCCGACAAGGCGATTGCTGATGCGCCCGACTTCGTCATGGCGCATGTGCTGAAGGGCTGGCTCTACGGCCTGTCCACCGAGCGCGAGGCGATGGCGGTGGCGCGCGACTGCCACGCTATCGCCGCCGGGCTCGTGGCAACGGCCCGCGAGCAGGCGCATGTCGCGGCCCTCGGTCGCCTTGCCGACGGGCATTGGCACGAGGCCGGGCAAATCCTCGCAGAATTGACGGCGGAGCATCCCACCGATGCTCTGGCGCTGCAGGCCGGACACCAGATCGACTTCTTCACCGGCAATGCCCCGATGCTGCGCGACCGCATCGCCAGGGCGATGCCCGCCTGGGGCAAGGGCATGCCCTGTTATCACGCCATCCTGGGCATGCAGGCCTTCGGCTTCGAGGAGATGGGCGATTATGCGCGTGCCGAGGCGCTGGGGCGCGAGGCGGTCGGGTTGGAGCCGCGCGACGGCTGGGCCCAGCATGCGGTGGCGCATGTGATGGAGATGCAGAGCCGTCAGCGCGACGGCATCGCCTGGATGCGCGACAATACGGAGCACTGGACGAAGGAGAGCTTTCTCCAGGTTCACAACTGGTGGCATCTGGCGCTGTTCCACTACGACCTCGGCGAGGCGGACGAGGTGCTGGCGCTTTATGACGGGCCGATCTACGGCGCGCAGTCAAAGCTGGCGCTCAACATGGTCGACGCCTCGGCGCTCCTGTGGCGGCTCAATCTCGGCGGCGTCGATGTCGGCGGCCGCTGGGCCAATCTTGCCGCGAATTGGGCACCCAAGGCAGCCGCCGGCAACTACGCCTTCAACGATGCACACGCGATGATGGCTTTCGTCGGCGCCGGTCTCGACGCGCCGGCCACGGCGATGCTCGATGCCCAGCGCGAGGCCATCGCCCGCGACGACGACAACGCCGCCTTCACAAGGGATGTCGGCCACCCTGTTTCACTGGCGATCAAGGCTTTTGGTGAAGGGCGCTATGGTGAGACCGTGCGGCTGCTCGAGCCGGTGAGAGCCATCGCCCACCGCTTTGGCGGCAGCCACGCCCAGCGCGACGTGATCGACCTGACACTGATCGAGGCGGCGCTGCGCGACGGCAACGATGCGCTGGCGGTGCGGCTCGCCTCCGCGCGCAACCAGGCGCGGCCGGCAAGCCCGCTGTCGGGCCTGTTCGTCCAGCGCGCGGCACTTTTGGCGCATGGCTGATCCGCGTCGATTACGCTTTTCGGGGTTGTTGATTTATTTTTTGCGAGTTCCGAAATAAATGTCGACCCGGCCCCGGAATGTTTGCTAGTAAGCAGCGTCCGTCGGAGGAACGGGACGATGGCGAGGCCGTTTTCACCTGTTGGTGATGAAGGCTGGCCAGTGACGTGAGAGGATGGACGCGACCAGCGTCCGCGTCGCTCATTCGGGAGGAATGCATGTATCTCGGGCTCGATCTCGGCACGTCAGGCGTGAAGGCGCTGCTGATGGATGCCGACCAGAAGATATCAGGCTCCGGCCATGGTTCACTCGACGTCTCCAGGCCGCATCACGGCTGGTCCGAGCAGGAGCCCGCCGACTGGATCCGCGCCACCGAGGAGGCGATCGCCGAACTCAAGGCGGCACATCCGCGGGAAATGGCTGCCGTGCGCGGCATCGGCCTGTCCGGCCAGATGCATGGCGCAACGCTGCTCGACGCCGCGGGCAAGGTGCTGCGCCCCTGCATCCTCTGGAACGACACGCGCAGCTTTGCCGAGGCGGCCAGGCTCGACGCCGATCCACGTTTCCGCAAGATAACAGGCAACATCGTTTTCCCCGGCTTCACCGCCCCCAAGCTTGCCTGGGTGAAGGCCAATCAGCCCGAAATTTTTGCCCGGGTGGCGAAGGTGCTGTTGCCCAAGGACTATCTCAGGTTCTGGCTGTCGGGCGAGTACATCTCCGAAATGTCCGACTCCGCCGGCACTTCATGGCTCGACGTTGCGGCCCGACGCTGGTCGCCGGAGCTGCTCGCTGCCACAGGCCTCGGCACCGAGCACATGCCATCGCTGGTCGAGGGCACCGACAAGGCAGGTGCGTTGCGTGGTGAATTGGCAGCGAAATGGGGCATGGGGCAGGGTGTGGTGATTGCTGGCGGCGCCGGTGACAACGCTGCCTCGGCCTGTGGCATGGGCACGGTCAAGCCGGGTGCGGCCTTCGTGTCGCTCGGCACGTCGGGCGTGCTGTTTGCCGCCAACGGCGCCTATCTGCCCAATCCGGAAAGTGCGGTGCACACCTTCTGTCATGCGCTGCCGCAGGCCTGGCATCAGATGGGCGTTATCCTGTCGGCGACGGATTCGCTCAACTGGCTGAGCACCATCACGGGCAAGGACGCGGCCGAGCTGACACGCGAACTCGGTGACGATCTGCGCACGCCTTCGGGCGTGAGCTTCCTGCCCTATCTCTCAGGCGAGCGGACCCCCCACAACGATGCGGCGATCCGTGGCTCGTTCACCGGTCTCGCCCATGAGATCGACCGCGCGGGCCTGACCCAGGCTGTGCTTGAAGGTGTGGCCTTTGCCTTCCGCGACAGCCTCGAAGCCCTGGCCAAGGCCGGAACGACGCTGACCCGCGTGACCGCCATCGGCGGCGGCTCGCGCTCGCGCTACTGGCTGAAGTCGATTGCCACCGCACTCGGCCTGCCGGTCGACATTCCCGCCGACGGTGATTTCGGCGCTGCCTTTGGCGCCGCGCGCCTCGGTCTCATCGCCGCCGAAGGCGCCGCCCCACACCGGGTCTGCACGCCGCCTGCAACTGCCGAAACCATCGAGCCGGTGGCGGCGCTGGCAGGCGCCTATGACGAGGCCTACCAGCGCTATCGCAGGCTCTATCCGGCGATCCGGGGGACGATGTGAGGTTGCACTCCTTCGCGCCCCCCTCTGGCCTGCCGGCCATCTCCCCCTCCAGGGGGGAGATTGGCAGCTCCGGCGTCGGCGATCACCTGGCTACACTGTATTTTGTGGCGAAGCGGCTGGGAGCGGGAATCAAGGGTAGCGAAGGCCACGATGACAGCAGATCTCCCCCCTTGAGGGGGAGATGCCCGGCAGGGCAGAGGGGGGTAAATTCCAGCCTGCGGATGTCAGCCCGGCACCTTGTCGAGGAAGCCGGTGATGAGGCTCAGGCGGCCGTCCTTGAGGGTGGCGAAGTCGCTGCCTTCGATCACTGCGTCCGCGCCGTCAGGACCAAGGCCCCAGGAAAAGCGGATGTTGTCGCCGAAGCCGTCGGCCTTGCCCTTCAGTTTGAAGCGGAAGCCGGGGAACTGGTTGTGCACGCCGGCGATCAGCATATCGACGCCGGCATGGCCGTCGCCCTGCATGATCGGGTCGCGATAGCTCACGCCCGGGGTGAAGGCAGCGTCGACAAGCGCCTTGCGGGCGGCTGCATCGGTCTCGTTCCAGGCGGCGAAGTAGGCTTCGGCGATGGCGTTGTAGTCGGTCATTTCTGCTCTCCGTCAGGTTCGTCTTTGACAACGCGATCCTTTTCGCAACAGCCGCGAATGAAACCAATTACGCCTCAGGTAATCGAATACGGAAATTCGGCGACTGCCCTTTCCAGGGCGGTCATGCGTACTCACTGAAAGGAGTTCTCCCATGAGCACCGGCTATTTCGGCGACATCAAGCCCGTCCGCTACGAAGGCCCCGACAGCACCAACCCGCTGGCCTATCGCCACTACAACGCCGACGAGGTGGTGCTGGGCAAAAGGCTGGAAGACCATCTGCGCTTCGCCGTCGCCTACTGGCACACCTTCGCCTGGCCGGGCGGCGATCCGTTCGGCGGCCAGACCTTCGAGCGACCCTGGTTCGGCGAGACGATGGAGAACGCCAAGCTGAAGGCCGACGTCGCCTTCGAGCTGTTTTCGCTGCTGGGCGTTCCTTATTACTGCTTCCACGACGCCGACGTGCGACCCGAGGGGGCCAACTTCACCGAGAGCGCAAAGCGCCTCGACGAGATCGCTGACTATTTCGAAGCCAAGATGGCGAAGACCGGCGTCAAGCTGCTCTGGGGAACAGCCAATCTGTTCTCCAACCGCCGCTTCATGGCCGGTGCTGCGACCAACCCCGATCCCGACGTCTTTGCCTATGCGGCGGCGACAGTGAAGCACTGCATCGACGTGACCAAGCGGCTCAAGGGCGAGAACTACGTGCTGTGGGGCGGCCGCGAGGGTTATGAGACGCTGCTCAACACAGACATGGGCCGCGAGCTTGACCAGCTTGGTCGCTTCCTCAACCTCGTCGTCGACTACAAGCACAGAAGCGGCTTCACCGGCACCATCCTGATCGAGCCGAAGCCGCAGGAGCCGACCAAGCACCAGTACGATTACGACGTCGCCACCGTCTACGGCTTCCTTCGGAAGTATGGACTGGAGAAGGAGGTGAAGGTCAATATCGAGCAGGGTCACGCGATCCTGGCCGGCCACTCCTTCGAACATGAACTGGCGACCGCCAATGCGCTCGGCATCTTCGGTTCCATCGACATGAACCGCAACGACTACCAGTCGGGCTGGGACACCGACCAGTTCCCCAACAACGTGCCCGAGATGGCGCTGGCCTATTACCAGGTGCTGCTGGGCGGCGGCTTCAAAACGGGCGGCACCAATTTCGACGCCAAGCTGCGCCGCCAGTCGCTTGACCCCGAGGACCTGCTGGTCGCCCATATCGGCGGCATGGATGCTTGCGCCCGTGGCCTCAAGGCAGCTGCCAGAATGATCGAGGACAAGGCGCTCTCGGCTCCGCTCGACGCCCGTTATGCCGGCTGGGACTCGGCCGAGGCCAAGGCGATGCTCGCTGGCGAGCGCAGCCTCGAACAGATCGCCGCGCGTGTGGTTAGCGACGGCATCGAGCCGCAGCCGAAGTCGGGCCGGCAGGAATACCTGGAAAACGTCGTCAACCGTTACGTCTGACGGCTTCGAACCGCGATGAATGATGGCGCCGGCTCCAGGGCTGGCGCCATTTTTTGTCCGCGCTGTCCGATGCCCAAACAGTGGGCCGGTGCTAGACGGGCGCCTCAAAAGCAGGAGCGACAGCATGGACAAGCGCAACATTTCGGTGCGGCCGGCGAAGACAGCTGATTTCGCCGAGGTGAAGCAGGTGCTGGCCGATACGTTCGAAAGCACATGGCGGCCTGAAATCACGGAAGTGGCGGCCGAGCGCTACCTCGCGTCCGATGTCGGCGGCCGTTATGTCGACCGAAATGGTCTCGCCTTCTGGGTGGCCGAGGTCGACGGCCACGTCGCAGGCATGGTTCACTGGAGTGGCGACTTCATTGAGGCGCTGCATGTGGCGGGTGCCCATCAGCGCCTCGGCCTCGGCAGGCTGCTTCTGGCGCGGGCCGAACAGGAGATCGGCAAGGCCGGCTTGGAAAGAGTGCGGCTCGAAACCGACACCTTCAACCAGCAGAGCCAGGCCTTCTACCGCGCCATGGGTTACGTCGAGATGGGGCAGTACCCAGACGAAGAATGGGATAGCGGGCTGACCACTGTATTGTTTGAAAAGCTGCTGGTTGCGGGCTGAAGGACTGGCCAGGACTCGGCCTGATTGAGCGCGGCGGTGGTACACACCCATGCCCCCGAATTGCCTCTTTCTCGCCCTCAAGAGGCCCGTCGAATCAGTGACTTAGCGTCCCATGAGACGGGAACAAAAGACTTTCACCAAAGATATCCATGACCCTGCGATCGATGCCCTGCTGAACACATCGGGGGATGTTTCGTTCGTCGACAGGCTGATGGCATTGCCGCCGCCACTGGAGCCGGAACTGTCCGACGAGTGGACCCGGGCCGTGACGACGCGGCTCGAGGCCGTGCTGGCGCAGAGCATGCGCGCGCATATCGACACCGACGGTCGCGCCGTGGCCTGATCCCGACAGCGTGGTTTGACTGAGCGGGTGGGGTCCGCCATGCTCCCTCGCATGATACGCGCGGTCCTGCTCGACCTCTCAGGCGTCGTCTATGACGGCGACACGCCGATCGCGGGTGCGGTTGCGGCCATCGGGCGGCTCCGCACTGAGGGCTTGCCGATCCGCTTCGTCAGCAACACGACACGGTCGCCGTATCAGGCGATCGTTGCCCAGCTCGCGAGCCTTGGCGTTGCCGTCGACCGCGACGAGTTGTTCACACCGGCCCGCGCGGCGGTCGAATGGCTCGCCCGTCAAGGCTGTGCGGCGCATCTCCTGGTGCATCCAGACCTCGTGCCCGAATTCGCCGGCAGCAAATTTGGTGACAGGAAGGCGGTGGTGGTCGGTGACGCAGCCGAGGCCTTCACCTATGCGGCGATGAACGCCGCATTCCGGCAACTGATCGACGGCGCCGAATTCCTCGCGCTTGCGGTCAACCGCACCTTCAAGGATGCCGATGGCGAGCTCAGTCTCGATGCCGGGGCTTTCGTCGCAGCACTGGAATTCGCTGCCGGCAAGCAGGCGACGGTGCTGGGCAAACCCGCTCGCGACTTCTTCCACGCCGCACTTGCCGGGTTGGACTGCACGCCTGGTCAGGCGGTGATGGTCGGCGACGACGCCGAAAGCGACGTGTCAGGTGCCTTGAAGGCGGGGATCGGAACAGCCCTTCTGGTGCGAACCGGCAAGTACCGAGCTGGTGACGAAAGCCGCCACGCACCGCATCCGACCGCCGTTGTCGACGATCTCGAGGCAGCGGTCGAATGGATCCTTGCCCGTCGAGCTTAGCCCTTGCGCATCCTCACGGGTGCGGTGCCGAAAGCCTTTGAAAAGCTGCGGGAAAACGCCGCCGCCGACGAAAACCCCGTCCGCTCCGCCACCTCGGCCATGCTGACGCGTGTGTCGACGACCAGTCGGCGCGCGGCGCTCAATCTCAGCCTCAGACAATAGGCGCCCGGCGTTTCGCCGATGGACGTGCGGAAGATGGTTTCGAGCGTGCGGGCGGTCACGCCGGCGCGTTTTGCGATTGCGGCAATTGTCAGGGGCTGGTCGATATGCGCTTCCATCAGCCGGATTGCCTGGGCGAGGCGCGGATCGTAGCCGTCGAGCCGGCCGAGCGAGACCAGCGGTTGCGCGTCGGTTGCGGCACGCGACTGGTCGTAGATGAAGACGCTGGCGACATCGAGCGCGGTCGCCATGCCCAATCGCGAACGCACCAGATGCAGCATCAGGTCGAAAGTGGGGGCGGCACCGCCCGAGGTGAAGACCGGGCCGTCGATGATGTAGCGGTCGGGGCGGACCTCGACGTCGGGGAAGGCGGCGGCGAAATCCTCCATGTCTTCCCAGTGGGTGGTGGCAGCGCGGCCTTCCAGCAGGCCGGCGCGGGCGACCAGCCAGGTGCCGGCCTCGATGCCGCCTGCGGCACGCGCCTTGCGGGCGCAGCGGCGGATGCCGCCGAGCAGCTTCGACGTGGCGTAACCTTGCGTGCCGAAACCGGCGATGACCATCAGCACATCGCAGGTCTCGTCGGGGTCGAAGACGCCTGATACCGCCACCGGCAGGCCGCAGGTGGTGATGGCCGGTTCGCCGGTGCTGGACACCAGCCGGTAGTCGAACAGGGTTTCGCCCGAGACACGGTTGGCGGCGCGCAGCGGGTCGACGGCTGACGCCACGCACATGATGGACGCGCCGGAGAAGACCAGCATCGTCACCTTGAGCGGCGAACGCTCCTCGCGAAAGATCGTCGGCTTTTCGTTTTTTGCCATTTGCTTTTCGTAAAACGCAAAACAAGCCGATGCAAGCAGCGCAATGATCTGCCCGGATTTGCTGACTGGGAGGAATGCGATGCCGCTCGAAATGAACCGCGAGGTCTTCATTACCTGTGCTGTGACCGGGTCCGGCGGCACGCAGGATCGCAGCCGCCTGGTGCCGCGTTCGCCCAAGGAGATCGCCGACTCGGCCATCGAGGCGGCCAAGGCTGGTGCGGCCATCGTCCATTGCCACGTCCGTGACCCCGAGACCGGCAAGCCGCGTCGTGACATCCATCTCTACCGCGAGGTGACCGAGCGCATCCGCGAAGCAGACGTCGACGTGGTGCTGAACCTGACCGCCGGCATGGGTGGCGACATGGTGTTTGGCGACGTCGAAAACCCGCTGCCGCTGAAGCAGGCTGGCACCGACATGGGAGGTGCCACGAACCGCGTCGAGCATGTGCGCCAGTGCCTGCCCGAGATCTGCACGCTCGACTGCGGCACGATGAACTTCGCCGAGGCCGACTATGTCATGACCAACACGCCGGGCATGCTGCGCGCCATGGGCGGCATGATGACCGCGATGGGCGTTAAGCCCGAGATCGAGGCCTTCGACACCGGCCACCTATGGTTTGCCAAGCAGCTGGTGGAGGAGGGCGTGCTGGCGCCCGACGCACTGGTGCAGCTGTGCATGGGCGTGCCGTGGGGCGCGCCCGACGACCTCAACACCTTCATGGCGATGGTCAACAACGTGCCGAAGAGCTGGACGTTTTCCGCCTTCTCGCTCGGCCGCAACCAGATGGCCTATGCCGCGGCCGCAGTGCTCGCCGGCGGCAATGTGCGCGTCGGTCTCGAGGACAATCTCTGGCTCGACAAGGGCGTTCTCGCCACCAATGCGCAGCTGGTCGAGAAGGCGGTGACCGTCGTCGAGACCCTGGGCGCCCGGGTCATCGGGCCCGAAGAGGTGCGCAAGAAGCTCAATCTCGTCAAGCGCGCGCCGCTGGCGGCGTGACGAAGCTCCCGGCTTGCAATTTCAATTCAATCTCAGCGACTCTCCCGGAGTTCACACAATGACAATCTCGAAGGCGGCGGCCATTGGCGGCGGAGTGATCGGCGCGGGGTGGGTGGCGCGGTTGCTGCTCAACGGCATCGACGTGTCGATCTTCGATCCCGATCCGGAAGCCTCCCGCAAGGTCGGCGAGGTGATGAAGGGCGCGCGCCGGGCCTACAAGCAGATGGTGCCAGGCGGACTGCCCAAGGAGGGCAAGCTGACCTACGCCAAGACCATTGCCGAGGCGGTCGCCGATGCCGACTTCATCCAGGAAAGCGTGCCTGAAAGGCTCGACCTCAAGCACAAGGTGCTGGCCGAGATCGACATGCATGCGCCCGCCAATGCGATCATCGGCTCGTCTACCTCGGGTATCAAGCCATCCGACATGCAGGTGGCGATGAAGAAGCACCCCGAGCGGCTGGTGGTCGGCCATCCGTTCAACCCGGTTTACCTCCTGCCGATCGTCGAGATCGTCGGCGGCGCCCAGACCTTTCCCGAGGCCATCGAGGTTGCCAGGGAGATCTATTCCTCCATCGGCATGAAGCCCGTGGTCATCCGCAAGGAAATCGAGGCTTTCGTCGGCGACCGTCTGCTGGAGGCGGCCTGGCGCGAGGCTTTGTGGCTGATCAAGGACGGCATCTGCTCGGTCGAAGAGCTCGACGACATCATGCGCTACGGCTTCGGCCTGCGCTGGGCCCAGATGGGCATGTTCCAGGTCTACCGCATCGCCGGTGGCGAGGCGGGCATGCGCCACTTCATGGCCCAGTTCGGCCCGTGCCTGGAGTGGCCATGGACCAAGCTGATGGATGTGCCGGAGTTCAACGACGAGCTGGTCGACCTGATCGCCGGCCAGTCCGACGACCAGTCGTCGAAATGGTCGATCCGCGAGCTGGAAAAGATCCGCGACGACAATCTCGTCGCGATCATGGATGCGCTGTCGAAGCAGAACAAGGGCAAGGGCTGGGGCGCCGGTGCGCTCTACAAGGACTACACCAAGCAGCTCGCTGCCCAGGCCAAACCCAAGGTTTCGAAAGCTGCCGAAAAGGCCAAGGCGAGCAAGCCGGTGAAGAAGGCGGCGAAAAAGGCTTCGGCCAAGAAGAAGGGCTAAGCCATGCATTTCGGTCTGTCCGAAGAACAGCAGCTGATCGTCGACACGACGCGCGCCTTCGTCGAGAACGAGCTCTATCCGCATGAGCAGGAGGTCGAGCGCACGGGCCATCTGCGGCGCGAGCTGATCGAGGAGATCAAGGCAAAGGCGATATCTGCCGGGCTCTATGCCGCCAACATGCCGGCAGATGTCGGCGGCGCCGGGCTCGATACGCTGACCTGGCTGCTTTACGAGAAGGAACTCGGCCGCGCCAACTATGCACTGCACTGGACCTGCGTGGCGCGGCCGTCCAACATCCTGCTCGCCGGCACACAGGAGCAGCGCGAAAAGTACCTGTTCCCTTGCATCCGCGGCGAGAAATGGGACTGCCTCGCCATGACCGAGCCGGGCGCCGGCTCCGACCTGCGCGGCATGAAAGCGTCCGCCGTCGAGAAGGGCGGGGACTGGGTGCTGAACGGCACCAAGCATTTTATCTCCCACGCCGACCTTGCCGATTTCGCCATCGTCTTCATGGCGTCCGGCGAGGAAGAGACGTCGCGTGGCAAGCGCAAGAAGATCACCGCCTTCTTCGTCGACAAGGGCACGCCGGGGTTCACCGTGCGCGACGGCTACCGCAACGTCTCGCATCGCGGCTACACCAACTCGGTGCTGGAGTTCGACGACTGCCGCCTGCCTGGAGCCCAAGTCCTGGGCGAGGTGCACAAGGGTTTTGAGGTTGCCAACAGCTGGTTGGGGGCGACGCGCCTGCAGGTGGGCGCCACCTGCCTCGGTCGCGCCGAACGCGCGCTTGACCACGCCGTCGAGTATGCGGCGCAACGCGAGCAGTTCGGCCAGCAGATCGGCAAGTTCCAGGGCGTGTCGTTCAAGCTGGCCGACATGGCGACCGAGCTCAAGGCGGCCCAGTTGATGGTGATGGAGGCTGGCTGGAAATACGACCAGGGCACCGTCACCGACCAGGACATGGCGATGGCCAAGCTCAAGGCCACCGAGATGCTGGCCTTCGTCGCCGACGAGGCGATCCAGATCCATGGCGGCATGGGCCTGATGGACGACCTGCCGCTGGAGCGCATCTGGCGCGACGCCCGCGTCGAGCGCATCTGGGAAGGCACGTCGGAAATCCAGCGGCACATCATTTCGCGCGCGCTGCTCAGAGCGGTGGGTGGATGATTTTGGGGCTGCGGAAGCGGCAGACAAGTTTGACCTTGCTCTTCGGGGCAGGGTGGCCCGCAGGGCCGGGTGGGGGTGGAAATGAGTAGCTCGACTTTGACCACCTCCACCCCGAAGCCTTCAGGGCGAACGCGGCTCGAGCGCCTGCTACGGCCGAAGTCGATCGCCGTGTTCGGCGGCTCGCAGGCGGCGGCCGTGGTCAAGCAGTGCCTGAAGATGGGCTTTGGCGGCGACATCTGGCCGGTGCATCCGACCAAGGACGAGGTCGAGGGCATCAGGGCTTACCGTTCGGTCGCAGAGCTGCCCGGTGCCCCCGACGCCGCCTTCGTCGGCGTCAACCGCTTCCTGACCATCGAGGTGATCTCACAACTCGCCGCACGCGGCGCAGGCGGGGCGATCTGCTTTGCCTCGGGCTTCCTCGAGGCTGGCAACGACGATGCCGACGGCGAGCGGCTGCAGGTCGAGCTGGTGGCGGCGGCCGGTGTCATGCCCGTCATCGGACCCAATTGCTACGGCCTGATCAACTATGCCGACGGCGCATTGTTGTGGCCCGACCAGCATGGCGGCCAGAGGCTCGCGACTGGCGGGCGCGGCGTTGCCATCATCACGCAATCGTCCAACATCGCTTGCAACCTGACCATGCAGAAACGCGGTCTGCCGCTGGCGTTCCTGATGACGGCGGGCAACCAGGCGCAGACCGGACTCTCCGAGATGGCGCTTGGCCTGATCGAGGACGAGCGCGTGTCGTGCCTCGGCCTGCACATCGAGGGCTTCGACACCGTCGCCGGTTTCGAGAGGCTGGCGGCACGAGCGCGCGAACTGAACAAGCCGATCGTCGCCATGAAGGTCGGCCGCTCCGAGCAGGCGCGCAAGGCCACGATCTCGCACACGGCATCGCTCGCCGGCTCGGACGCCGCATCGGATGCCTTCCTCAGACGGCTCGGTATCGCCCGCGTCGACACCATTCCGTCGCTGCTGGAAACGCTGAAGCTGCTGCACGCGGTTGGCCCGCTGCCCGGCTTCACGCTGTCGTCGATGAGTTGCTCGGGCGGCGAAGCCTCGGTCATGGCCGACAGCGCAGAGGGGCGACGGCTGCGTTTCCCTGCGCTGACGCCGGAGCACTATGCCAGGACAAAATCGACGCTCGGCGCCTTCGTGGCGGTCGCCAATCCGCTCGACTACCACACCTTCATCTGGAATGACGAACCGGCGATGACGGCCACCTTCACGGCGATGGCGTCTGGCGGCTTCGACCTCAACATGCTGGTGCTCGACTTCCCGCGCAACGACCGCTGTTCGGATGCCGACTGGTGGCCGACCGTGCGTGCCTTTGAAGCGGCGCTGAAGGCCAATGGTGCGCGTGGCGCGGTGGTGGCGTCGATGTCGGAGAATCTGACCGAGGAGCATGCCGCCGACCTGTTTTCGCGCGGCATCGTGCCGTTGCAGGGGATTGCGGAGGCGATGGACGCGGCGGAGGCGGCGGCGACGATTGGCGAGGCGTGGGCGAGGCCTATTGCCTCCGCCTTGTGGGGAGGTCGCGTCGAAGGCGCGGGTGGGGGTAACCTTGCAGCTGCCAGTACCCCCACCCCGGCGCTGCGCACCGACCCTCACCACAAGGGGGAGGGTGGAACCCTCGACGAGGCCGCAGCCAAATCCCTGCTGCGTGACGCCGGCCTCGCCATTCCGTCAGGCCGCCGCGCGGCGAGTGTGGCCGAGGCCATCGCGGCCGCCGAGACGCTGGGGTACCCCGTGGCGCTCAAGGCGCTGGGTGTCGCCCACAAGAGCGAACTCGGTGCTGTCAGGCTGAACCTGAAAAACGCCGAGGACGTCGGCAAGGCCGCGGCGGCGCTTCTGCCGCTCGGCTCAGGCCTCTACGTCGAGAAGATGGTTGCGGGCGGCGTGGCCGAGTTGATCGTCGGGGTCACCTGCGATCCGCTGTTCGGGCCTGTCATGACCATCGGCACCGGTGGCGTGCTCGTCGAACTCATCAAGGACAGCGCCACGCTGCTTTTGCCTGCCTCGCGCGACGAGGTCGAGGCGGCGCTGAAGGGGCTCAGGATGTATCCGCTGCTTGACGGCTATCGCGGCCGCGCCAGAGCTGACGTTGCTGCCGCCGTTGATGCGATCATGGCGATAGCCGGCTTCGTGTCGGCTCACGCAGACCGCATAGAGGAACTCGACATCAACCCGCTGATCGTCTGCGGCGAAGGGCAGGGTGCCTGGATCGCCGATGCGCTTTTGGTAACGAATGGCGCCTCATCCTCTACCGGACCTTCTCCCCGTGAAGGAAGCCGGCCGCAACGTTGACGCCTCCCTCTCCCAATTCTTCACGGGGAGAGGGTAAGAGTGAGGGGCAATTGGCGCCAAGGCCAAGGGTGAGTGAAGGGGGCAATGGAGGAAAAAATGTCCGACGTCGTGAAAACCCGCAGGGAGGGTGTGATCCTCGAGGTCACGCTCGACCGGCCCAAGGCTAATGCCATCGACCTCGCGACCTCACGGCTGCTGGGCGAGACGTTCAAGGCCTTCCGTGACGATGACAGCCTGCGCATCGCCATCGTGAAGACGGCGGGCGAAAAGTTCTTTTCCGCCGGCTGGGACCTGAAGGCTGCGGCCAGCGGCGACGCGGTCGACGGCGACTATGGCGTCGGCGGCTTCGGCGGGTTGCAGGAGCTGCGCGACCTCAACAAGCCCGTGATCGCCTGCGTCAACGGCATGGCGGTGGGCGGCGGCTTCGAACTGGCGCTGTCCTGCGACCTGATCTACGCCTCCGAGCATTCGAGCTTCGCACTGCCCGAAATTCGCGCCGGCACGCTGGCTGACGCGGCGACCATCAAGCTGCCAAAGCGCATTCCCTATCACGTCGCAATGGACCTCCTTCTCACCGGCCGCTGGATGGATGTGGCCGAGGCGCATCGCTGGGGCCTGGTCAACGAGGTGCTGCCGGCCGACAAGCTCGAGGACCGCGTCTGGGAGATCGCCCGCCTGCTCGCCGGCGGCCCGCCGCTGGTCTTCGCTGCCATCAAGGAGGTGGCCCGTGCCGCCGAAGTGATGGGCTTCCAGGAAACGATGAACCGCATCACCAAGCGGCAATTGGCGACCGTGGACGAGCTCTACGCCTCGGAGGACAATCTCGAAGGCTTCAAGGCGTTCGCCGAGAAGCGTGATCCGGTGTGGAAGGGGAAGTAGGGCAGCCTGACGTCATGGTGGAGTTCCTTCACGCCCCCCTCTGGCCTGCCGGCCATCTCCCCCTCAAGGGGGGAGATCACTCGCGTTGGCCTCCCACCATTTCCTGCGGCGCAAAAGGGCCTCGACTGGCTGGGAGACTTGCAATTGGACAAGAGGCCGATGGCGGCCTGATCTCCCCCTTTGAGGGGGAGATGGCCGGCGGGCCAAAGGGGAGCGCGACGAGGCGCGCCCCCTGCCGAGGGCCCCTCCAATGACCGACTACGCCACGCTCATCGACGCCGAGACCTGGGCCTTCATCGAGCGGACCAATTCCTACTATCCGCCTGACACCATCGACTACACTGTCGCCCAGCAGCGCGAGATCTACGATCGCATGTGCCGGGAGTTCTTCGCCGGATACCCCGACGGGGTGTCGGCCGAGACGACGGCAATCGCGGCTCCGGGGCGCGAGGTTCCCATCCGCATCTACCGCCTTGCCGATAAGGCCCCGCAGGCGGTGGTGCTCTATTTCCACGGCGGCGGTTTCATCCTCGGCGGGCTGGACAGCCATGATGACGTCTGCGCCGAGCTGTGCGGGCGCACCGGCTACGAGGTCGTGTCGGTCGACTATAGGCTGGCGCCCGAGCACAAGCATCCGGCTGCCTTCGACGACGCCATGGCCGCCTTCGAATGGGCCGCGACCAGATACGGCCAACCCATCGTCCTCGCCGGCGACAGCGCCGGCGGCAACATTGCGGCTGCCGTCAGCCATGCGACGCGTGGGCATGCGAGGCGTCCGGTCGGGCAGGTTCTGGTCTATCCGGGTCTCGGTGGCGACCGTATGCGCGGTTCCTATGTCGTCCATGCCGAGGCGCCGATGCTGACCATGCGCGACCTCGAATTCTACAAGGACATCCGCACCGGCGGCGAGGACCGCACCGGCGACATCACGCTGTCGCCGCTGGCCGACGCCGATTTCGCCAACCTGCCGGCGACAGTCGTCATCACGGCGGAATGCGACCCGCTGTCTTCAGATGGTGAAGCCTATGGCGAACGCATCGTGGCGGCCGGCGGCAAGGCCTTCTGGGCCGAGGAACCGGGTCTGGTGCACGGCTACCTACGCGCCCGCCACACAGTTGGCCGCGCCCGCCAAAGTTTTACGCGTATTGTTGACGCGGTGGCGGTACTGGGGCGGGGTGAGTGGGTGTGGTGACGAACTTCCTTCTCCCCGTTCACGGGGAGGTAAGATAGGTCCGCGCAGCGGACGAAAAGCCAAATACTTGGCTTTTCGAGTATCGAACGCCGGCAGGCGGATGAGGGGCGGCGCCCAGCTTTCCGGCGTAGAGCTGTCCCTCACCCGGCCGCTTCGCGGCGACCCTCTCCCCGTAAACGGGGCGAGGGAAGGGCGGCATCAATTCCCAGCGCTCGCCATCCTGCGTCCGCCGATGGCCTTTTCCAGCCAGCCGATCTCCATCTCCGGCACCGACGACAGCAGCAGGTCGGTATAGGCGTCGAAGGGCGGCTTCAGCACTTCCGACTTTGGCCCATAGCGCACCACCTCGCCGCGATACATGACGGCGATGGAGTCGGCGATGGACTTCACCGTCGCCAGATCGTGGGTGATGAACAGATAAGCGACGCCTTCCTCGGCCTGCAGCCCGAGCAGCAGCTTGAGGATGCCGTTGGCGACCAGCGGATCGAGGGCGCTCGTCACCTCGTCGCAGATGATCAGCCTTGGCTTGGCCGCGAGCGCACGCGCGATGCAAACACGCTGCTTCTGGCCCCCTGACAGTTCGGCCGGATATCGGTCGATGAAACCGCGGCCCATCTCGATCTTGTCGAGCAGTTCGGCGACCTTGGCATCGCGCTCCTTGCCGCCCATGCCGAAATAGAACTCCAGCGGCCGGCCGATGATCGTGCCCACGGTCTGGCGCGGGTTCATCGCCACGTCGGCCATCTGGTAGATCATCTGCAGCTCGCGCAGGTCGTCGCGGGTGCGGTCGGCGAGGCGATTGGACAGGGTGCGGCCGGCAAAGGTGATGCTGCCTTGCTCGGGCGGCAACAGGCCGGTGATGGCGCGCGCAAGCGTCGACTTGCCTGAGCCGGATTCGCCGACGACGGCCAGCGTCTGGCCGGGCAGGATGTCGACCGAGACGTTCTTGAGCACCTTGATCTTGCCGCCGCCATAGGCAGCCGTCACGTCCCTGACCGAGAGGAAGGGCGCCGCGCCCGGTTTCTTTTCCTGATGCTCGATCTCGTGCACGGAGACGAGTGCCGAGGTGTATTCCTGGCGGGGCTCCTTGATGATCTGGCGCGTGCCGCCCCATTCGACCAGCCGGCCATGGCGCAGCACCATGATCTCGTCCGATACCTGGGCGACGACGGCCAGGTCGTGGCTGATGTAGAGCGCTGCCACGCCGGTGTCGCGGATGGCCTCCTTGATCGCCGCCAGCACGTCGATCTGGGTGGTGACATCAAGCGCCGTCGTCGGCTCGTCGAAGACGATCAGGTCGGGCTCGGAACACAGCGCCATGGCAGTCATGACGCGCTGCAACTGGCCGCCGGAAACCTGGTGCGGGAAACGCTTGCCGATATTCTCGGGGTCGGGAAGGCTGAGCTTCCTGAACAGCGCCACGGCGCGTTTCTCGGCCTCCTCGCGGGTCGTAACCCCATGCAGGATCGAGGCTTCCACCACCTGGTCCATCAGGCGATGGGCCGGGTTGAAGGCGGCCGCCGCCGATTGCGCGACATAGCAGACCTCACGGCCACGCAGGGCGCGCACGCCCTGCGTGCCGGCCTTGAGGATGTCGCGGCCGTTGAACACGACCTCGCCGCCGGTTATGCGCACGCCGCCGCGGCCATAAGCCATGGACGACAGGCCGATGGTCGACTTGCCTGCACCGGACTCGCCGATCAAGCCGAGCACCTGGCCGCGCTTGAGGCTGAGCGACACGTCGTGGACAAGCGTGATGGTGCGCGGCGCCTCGCCGGGCGGGAACACCTTGGCCTCGATCCTGAGGTTGCGGATGTCGAGCAGCGTGTCGGAGCCGTTGGTGCCGGGTTTTGCCTTGGCCTCCGTTTTGGCATCAGCCATTGCCGCGTCCTCCCTTGAGATCGGTGGTGCGGTTGAGCACCCAGTCGGCGACGAGGTTGACCGAGATCGCAAGCGCTGCAATCGCGGCGGCGGGGATCAGGGCTGCGGGAATGCCAAAGACGATGCCGTCCTTGTTTTCCTTGACCATGCCGCCCCAGTCGGCATCCGGCGGCTGCACGCCGAGGCCGAGGAAGGACAGCGCAGAGAGGAACAGCACGGCATAGATGAAGCGCAGGCCGAGTTCGGAGACCAGCGGCGACAGCGCGTTGGGCAGGATCTCGCGGAAGATGATCCAGGCCTTGCCTTCGCCGCGCAGCTTGGCCGCCTCGACAAAGTCCATGACGTTGATGTCGACCGCCACCGCCCGCGACAGGCGGTAGACACGGGTGGCATCGAGGATACCCATGACCAGGATCAACGTGAGCAAGGTCGAAGGCAGCACCGACAGCACGACGAGTGCGAAGATCAGCGTCGGGATTGCCATCAGCAGGTCGACGAAGCGCGACATGGTGGTGTCGAGCCAGCCGCCGACGGTGGCTGCGGTAAAGCCGAGGATCGAGCCGAGTGAGAACGACAGTGCGGTTGCCATCACGGCGATGAAGATCGTCGTGCGGGCGCCATAGATCATGCGCGAGAGCAGGTCGCGGCCGAGATTGTCGGTGCCGAGCCAGAACTGTCCGCTTGACGGCGCCCAGACGTCGCCGACGATTTCGGCCTTGCCGTAGGGCGCAACCCAGGGTGCGAACAGGGCCGCGAACAGGAAGCAGGCGGTGAGGACCAGTCCGATCCAGGCGCCGAGGGAGATGCGTTTGAAATCGAGCATGGCGCCGTCCTATTTCGGGTGCCGGAGGCGCGGGTTGGCGATGATGGCGGCGATGTCGGCAACCATGTTGAGGCCGATATAGACCGCAGCGAAGATCAGCCCCACCGCCTGCACCACGGGCACGTCGCGCTTGGCGACATGGTCGACGAGATATTGCCCCATGCCGGGATAGACGAAGATGACTTCGATCACGACGACGCCGACGATGAGGAAGGCGAGGTTGAGCATGACCACGTTGATGATCGGCGCAATGGCATTGGGGAAGGCGTGCTTGCGGATGATGTCGAAGGGCGACAACCCTTTGAGTTCGGCCGTCTCGATATAGGCCGACTGCATGACGTTCAGGATCGCTGCGCGCGTCATGCGCATCATGTGGGCGAGCACGACGAGCGTGAGCGCCGTTGCCGGCAGGGCGATCGCCTTCATGCGCTCGAGGAAGGGCATGCCGTCATAGACGGTGGAGATGCCGGGGAAGATCTGCCACTTCACGGCGAAGAAATAGACGAGCAGGTAACCGACGAAGAATTCCGGCAACGAGGTCGAGGCAAGCGCCAGGCCGGAGATGGTCTTGTCGATGAAACCGTTGCGGTAGCGCACCGCAAGCAGCCCGAGCAGGATGGCCAGCGGCACGGACACGACGGCCGCCCAGAAGGCGAGGAACAGCGTGTTCCAAAGGCGCGGGCCGATGGAGGCGGCGATGTCCTGCCGGCTCGACAGGGCCGTGCCGAGGTCGCCCGTCAGCACGCCGCCGAGCCACCTGAAGTACCTGATATAGGCCGGGTCGTTGAGCCCGAGGGACTCCCTGAGGTTGGCGAGCGCCTGGGGCGTGGCCGACTGGCCGAGAATGGATTGGGCGACGTCGCCGGGCAGGATCTGGGTGCCGGCGAAGATCAGGACCGAAACGGCCAGAAGCAGGAGAAGGCCCAGCGCAATGCGCTGGGCGATCAGTTTCAAGATCGGATTAGACATGCCGCCAGCGCCTTGCTCAGGCGTTCAGCCAGCACTTCGACAGCGCGTAGCCGCCCATCATCTCCTGGTTGCCGTCATCGACCCAGCCGCCGACCTTGCCGCTGGTGGCGTCGATGAAGTCGTTGAACATCGGCGTGATGACCCCGCCTTCGTCGCGGACGATCTGGCCCATGTCGGCATAGAGTTTCTTGCGCTTGTCCTTGTCGAGTTCGGCGCGTGCTGCAAACAGCATCTTGTCGAAGTCCTCGCGGAAGAAGCGCGTGTCGTTCCAGTCGGCCTTGGAGTAGTAGGCGGTGGAGTACATCTGGTCCTGCGTCGGGCGCCCGCCCCAGTAGGAGGCCGAGAAGGGCTGTTTGTTCCACACTTCCGACCAGTAGCCGTCGCCCGGCTCGCGCTTGACCTCGAGCGTGATGCCGGCCTTGGCGGCACTCTGCTGGTAGAGCTGGGCGGCATCTACGGCGCCGGGGAAGGCGACGTCGGAGGTGCGCAGCAGCACCGAGCCGGAATGGCCGGATTTCTTGTAGTGGAAGGCGGCCTTGTCGGGATCGTACTTGCGCTGCTCCATCTCGGTGAACAGCGGATAAGCCTTGTTGATCGGCGTGTCGTTGCCGACCGAGCCGTAGCCCATCAGGATCTTCTGCAGCATCTCCTCGCGGTCGAGCGCATATTTCAGCGCCAGCCTGAGATCGTTGTTGTCGAAAGGCGCGGTGTTGCAGTGGGCGATGAAGACATAGTGGCCGCGGCCGGCGACGTTGCGGATGACAACGCCGGGCACGCGCTTGATCAGCTCGACGATCTTCGGTTCGACGCGGTTGATGATGTCGACCTGGCCGCCCTGCAAGGCAGAGGTACGGGCCGTGGCGTCGTTGATGACGATGATCTCGATCTGGTCGGCGAAGCCGCGGTCGTCGCGCCAGTAGTTGGCGAACTTCTCGCCGCCAAGGCGCACGCCGGCCTCGTTGACGGTGACCTTGTAGGGCCCGGTGCCGATGCCGGCATCGGGCTTGTCCTTGCCGCCGTTCGGCTGGATCATCAGGTGGTAGTCGTCGAGCAGGAAGGGCAGGTCGGCGTTGGCGTCCTTCAGCTCGAAGACGACGTTCTGGCCGTCCTTCTTGACCGAGGCGATGCCGCCCATCAGGCCGAGTGCACCTGATTTCGCCTTCTCGTCGGAATGGCGCTCCATGGTCGCCACCACGTCGTCAGGCGTCATCTCCTTGCCGTTGTGGAACTGCACGCCCTTGCGGATCTTGAAGGTCCAGGTCTTGGCGTCGTCGGATGCACCCCATTCCTCGGCAAGGGCAGGGTGCACTTCGCCGGTCGGCGAAATCTGCACGAGCTGCTCGCCCCACTGGCGGCCGAAGAAATAAGGCACCTGGCTCGACCAGGATGCCGGGTCGAGGCTGTCGGTGGCGGCACCACCCTGCATGCCGGCGCGCAGGATGCCGCCCTTCACCGGGCCTTCGGCCCTGGCGGCATTGGAAAGCAGGGTATTGGCGAAGGCTGCGGAGACACCGAGGGCTGCGGCGCGACCCAGAAAGTCGCGCCGGTTCAACTTGCCTTTGGCGACACGGCTGCTCAGGAATTCAAGTTCATTGGACATTGGAAGCTCCTCACTCTGGCGGTCGGTTATTGCTCGACTTCTGATGGCAATATTGACCGTAACGTAAGGGCATCGGCAAGGCCGAATGCGACATCAGGTGGCGCAATCCACGTGTCGCATTTGGACCAAAATCTTCGGCGTCAGATGTGGTCGCGGGCGACGATTTCGGTGAAATCGCGCTCGAAAACCAGTTTTTCTCCCTCATAGGCCTCGATGCGGCCGGTGAGATGGAAATTCTCGCCGTCCGCGCGCATGGTGGTGAAGGCTTCGGTCCTGACCGACCAGCTGTCGCGTTTCAACGTCTGGGTCCAATGGGTCTCGCCGTAGGCCGCCAGAGGGTCGGCAGGATCGATGGTCCAGGCCTCGCGGGCGACCTCGCCGACCGCCAGTCCGTGGTCGAGATCGCGGGTCTCGCCGAAGTCGTCGACGATGCTGAGCGTCACCTTGCCGTCCGCGCGCTCGACCTTGCGGACGTGGCTGTCCTCGCGGATCGTCTCGATCTGCCAGGGGGTGGCGCCCTCCGGTTCCTCGAAGGCCCATTCGTCGCCCTCGCCCGAGGGACGCACCGGCAGGTCGATGGCGCCGTCTTGGATCGTCAGCGTCACCTCTTCCGGTGATGGCCACACCAGCGGCCAGTAGGTCGAAGAGATGGAGACACGCAAGCGATTGCCCGCGGCGACGCGGTAGGCGATGTCGTCGAGCTTGAAGGCGATCTCCATCGCCTTGCCCGGCACCACGTCCTCGGGGAATTCGTGGCTGTTGCGATGACAGAGATTGAGCACGCCATAGGTGATGCGCGTCGAGGCACCGTCCGGCTGGACGTCGCAGAGGCGCACAGCGACCATCGCCCGCCTGCGGTCGGCGGCGAGCTTCAGCCTGATGACCGGGCTGCCGACGATGTCGAGCGGAGCGTCGAGCACGGCGCCGTCGAAGCAGGCCGATTTGGCGTCGTCGGTGCGCTGGTCTCCCGGCAGTTCCGGTCCAAGCCAGATGGCGCAATATTCGCCGCCGTCCATGCCGCAATCCTGTGGCGAGGCAATCGACACGGCACGGTCAAGCTTGGCGTTGGCCGCAAGGGAGCCGTTGGCGCCGAGGGCCAGGGTCCTGGTGGCGATGTCGGGCGAAGGCCATTGCTGTTCCGCGATCCAGCGGCCGTGGCGTTCGAGATACCATTCGCGCGGCGGCTCGGAATCCATGACGTAGAGCCGCATTGCCGGGTCGTCCTCGACGCCGGTTTCCTTGCCCTTGAGCCAGTGGTCCCACCAGCGCAACGCTTCCTGAAGGAAGCCGATGGCCGGCTTCGGTACGGCGAAATGCGGATATTTGTGCACCCACGGACCGGCGATGCCCTTGACCGGGGTCTTTAGGTTGCTGACCAGGCGCGAGACGGTGTTCTTGTAGGAATCGCCCCAGCCGCCGATGGCGAGCACGGCCGCCTTGATGGCCGAATAGTCCTCATTGACCGAACCACGCTTCCAATAGGCATCGCGGCGCTGGTGGTTCAGCCAGACAGCGGGCAGGAAGGGCTCGTGTTCAAGCCGGTCGAGCCACATGTCGCGCCAGGCGTCGCCGACCAGCGCCGGATCCGGCGGCCTGGAGGAGTAGGACAGCATGGTCGCGCCCCATCCCATGTTCTCGTTGAGCAGCAGGCCGCCCTTGTAGTGGATGTCGTCGGTGTAGCGGTCGTCGGTCGAGCACAGCGTGATGATCGCCTTCAGCGCCTTGGGCTGAAGGGCCGCCACCTGCAGGCCGTTGAAGCCGCCCCAGGAGATGCCCATCATGCCGACCTTGCCGTTGCACCATGGTTGGGCGGCCGCCCAGGCGATGACGTCGCAGGCGTCCTGCCACTCCTGGTCGGAGTATTCGTCGTCCATCAGCCCTTCGGAATCACCGTTGCCACGCATGTCCACACGGATCGAGGCGTAGCCGTGGCCGGCGAAGTAGGGATGGGTCAGGCAGTCGCGCGTCGTGGTGCCGTCTCGCTTGCGATAGGGCAGGTGTTCGAGGATGGCGGGCACCGGGTCCTGGTCGGCATCCGCCGGCATCCACACCCGCGCCGACAGCCTGACACCGTCGGGCATGACGATGCCCATGTCAGGAAATTCGACGATGTCGCGCGGAAATTCGGTGATGGTTTTCATGCTTGGCTCCCTGCGCCATCACTACAGCGCCGCGCGTCCTGTCGACGCGCAAAGGCCGCTGTAGCACTTAAGTCTGTGCATGATCCTTGGCCGAAAATCGACCTCGATTTTGGGGCATGCACACGGCGCAGGGTGGCTGAAGCAAGGGATAGGCGTGGGCCAGCGAACGGAATTCACTGGCCAATTCGCGTCAGTTCAGCGGGATGTCGTTGTCGCCCTTGCTCTCCTGATAGGTCTCCGACATCTCGTCGTAGTGCCTGGAGATCCTGGCGACGCGCTCTTCCAGCCGCTTGCGGTCGGCTTCGGGCAGTTCGCGCACCAGCTTGCGCAGGGAGAAGCTCTTCCAGTAGGCGTTCTCGGCGTTGTAGCCGCCCGGCTCCAGGGTGAAGACCTCTTTCAGGATCTTCAGGTCGTGCGGGATGGCAAAGCTGTCGCGCGAATCCTCGTGGCTGAAGAGGTAGTAGAAATTGTCGAAGCCGGCCCAGGTGATGGCCGACAGGCACAGCGAGCAGGGCTCGTGGGTCGACAGGAAGATCAGGTCCTTGGTGTCGGCGCGGGTCGCCTTGGGCATTTCGTAGAAGCGCTTCAGGCAATGCATCTCGCCGTGCCAGAGCGGGTTTTCGAGCTCGTTGTTGGTCTCGGCGATGACAAGCGAGCGGTCGTCCTTGGCAAGCAAGGCGGCACCGAACAGCTTGTTGCCCTTCTTCACGCCTTCGGCGGTCTTGGGCACGATGTCGTGTTCGATGACGTCGAAGAGGCGTTCGATGAGCGAGAGTTCGGCCATGTGTCAAAAGCCTTCCGGAAGGGTGATTTCGTAAGGATGCGAGAAGTGGAACTCTTCGAGATTGGGGCCCGTGCCGCCGCGGTCGACGACGACGAAGTCCTGGTTTTCGCCGATTGGCGTCAGCACCGCATGCCAGAGGTTGCGCGGGTAGTTGACGCCCTGGCCGGGCGCCGTGACGAAGGCGTGCGGCTCGCCCGGGCCGTCGCCGATGTCGTGGCAGACGACGACGAGATAGGGGCGCGGGGTCAGCGGAATGAACGCCTGGCTGCCGAAGGGATGCCGTTCGACCATCGAAAGCTTCAGCGGGAAGTCGTAGGGCGTTCCCTTGAAAATGTTGATGATGACGTGGCCGTCGGGGCCGGCGGCCTCGGCGCGGGCGAGCGCATGGAAGCGCTCGCATTTGCCTGAGTTGATCGGGTAGTGGCTGTCGCAGTTGGTATCGATCACCTCGCCGAATTCGGCGAAATTTTCCCGCGTCAGCGGTTTTGCCACGATCCGCTTCATCTCACCCGACATGACTGATCCTCAGCGGCGGCGCGTGGCGTTGAAGGCGCCGAGCTGCGCGTGGCGGTTGACGTCCTTGTAGAGCAGGTAGCGGAAGCGGCCCGGACCGCCGGCATAGCAGGCCTGCGGGCAGAAGGCGCGCAGCCACATGAAGTCGCCGGCCTCGACCTCGACCCAGTCGTTGTTCAGCCGGTAGACGGCCTTGCCCTCGAGCACATAGAGGCCGTGCTCCATGACGTGGGTTTCAGGGAAGGGGATGACGCCGCCCGGCTTGAAGGTCACGATCGTGACATGCATGTCGTGGCGCAGGTCGTTGGGGTCGACAAAGCGTGTCGTCGCCCAGGTGCCGTTGGTATCCGGCATCGGATTGGGCTCGATGTCGTTGTCGTTGAGGAACAGCGGATCGGGCGCGTCGAGGCCGTCGACATATTCATAGGCCTTGCGGACCCAATGGAAGCGGGCGGTCTCCCGGCCGGCATTGCGCATCGTCCAGCCGCTTGCCGGCGGCAGGTAGGCATAACCACCAGGGGTCAGCACATGGCTCTTGCCTGATATGGTCACGGTCACTTCGCCTTCGACGACGAAGAACACGCCTTCGGCGCCCGCATCTGGCTCCGGCCGGTCGCTGCCGCCGCCGGGCTGCACTTCCATGATGTATTGCGAGAAGGTCTCGGCAAAGCCCGACAGCGGCCGGGCGATGATCCACAGCCGCGTCTTGTCCCAGTTGGGCAGAAAGCTGGTGACGATGTCAGAGAACTCGCGCTTGGGGATCACCGCATAGGCTTCGGTGAAGACGGCGCGGTCGGTGATCAGGTCCGTCTGGGGAGGCAGGCCGCCTTTCGGCGCGTAATAGGAGCGTTTTGTCATCTGTCTTAACGTGGGGCTTAGCGGGGAAGGATGTCGTTGAGGCGATACCAGGCGATGCGTTCCACCTGCTTGCAGGCGGTGGCGAATTCCTGGTCGCGATTGTTGGCGATGCGGGTCTCGAATGCCTTGAGGATGCTTGCCTTGTCATTGTCGCGAACGGCGATGATGAAGGGGAAGCCGAATTTCTGGACATAGGTGGCATTGAGCTCGGTGAAGCGGCTGCGCTCGGCGTCGGTGAGCGCGTCGAGGCCGGCGGATGCCTGCTCCTTGGTCGACTCCTCGGTCAGCCGCTTGGCCTGGGCCAGCTTGCCGGCAAGGTCGGGGTGGGCGGTCAGCACGCCAAGTCGCTCGGCATCGGTGCCCGAGCGGAAGGCGCGGCAGAGCGCGTTGTGCAGCCCACCGGCGCTGTCATGAGCGGGTCCGAGCTCGAGATCGAAGGCGCGTTCGGCGACCCAGGGCGAGTGCTCGAAGATTGAGCCGAAGCGCTGGACGAACTCCTGGCGCTCCATGCGAGAGGGGCGCAGCGCCTGCGGCTGGTAGGGATGGTTTTCGCGCCAGTGCCTGGCGATGTCGGCGCGGCGGGCGACCCAGACCTTGTCGTGGCTCTGCACATATTCGACGAAGCGGCGCAGCGCTTCTGCGCGGCCGGGACGGCCGACGAGGCGGCAGTGCAAGCCGATGCTCATCATGCGCGGCCGCCCAGCTGCACCCTCGCGATAGAGCGTGTCGAAGCTGTCCTTCAGGTAAGCGTAGAACTGGTCGCCCGAGTTGAAGCCTTGAGCGGTTGCAAAACGCATGTCGTTGGCGTCGAGCGTGTAGGGAATGACCAGCTGCGGGGGAATGGCGTTGCCGTGGCCGTCATGGTCGAGCCAGTAAGGCAGCTCGTCGTCATAGGTGTCGGAAATCCAGTCGAAACCGCCTTCGGCGGCAGCGAGGCGCACCGAATAGACCGAAGTACGGCCGAGATAGAGGCCGGTCGGGCGTTCGCCGACGACTTCGGTGTGTAGCCGGATGGCTTCGATCAGATCGGCGCGCTCGTCGGCTTCGGCATGGTCGCGATAGTCGATCCAGCGCAGGCCATGTGATGCGATTTCCCAGTCGGCCTCCTGCATCGCCGCCAGCTGATCGGGCGAGCGGGCGAGCGCGGAAGCGACGCCATAGACGGTCACCGGCACATTGGTTTCAGTGAACATGCGGTGGAGCCGCCAGAAGCCGGCGCGGGCGCCGTATTCGTAGATCGATTCCATGTTCCAGTGGCGCTTGCCCGGCCACTGCGCCGCGCCGACGACCTCGGAGAGGAAAGCTTCCGACGCCGCGTCGCCATGCAGAATGTTGTTTTCGCCGCCCTCTTCGTAGTTGACCACGAATTGTACGCAGACATTGGCTCCACCGGGCCATTTCGGATCTGGTGGGTTCGCGCCATAGCCGCGCATATCTCTTACGTAACGCATGGTCCCTCGAAAGCGGTCTATTACTGCCACTTGAGCAGGATAGCGGAAGGTACGGCAGACATTCCCTCGAAAAATTTTGAAAGTCTTTTTGTAGCAGTCTTCTCGACCGCACCTTATGCAATGCCCTTAAATGGCGCAAAATCTATCGAGATGGCGCATGTCGCCAGTAGGGAGAGCGAATGACAAAGGCTGAAGGCGGACGCCTCACCACCCATGTCCTTGATACTGCAACCGGCAAGCCTGCCGAGGGGCTGTCGATCTCCCTGTTCCACATCGAAGGCAGTGCGCGCACCTTGCTGAAGAAGGTCGCCACCAATTCCGACGGGCGCTGCGATGCGCCGCTGCTCGCAGGCGACGACTTCCGGACCGGCGAATACGAACTCGTCTTCGAGGCCGGCGACTACCTGCGCCGCCAGGGCACGGAGCTGCCGAAGCCGGCTTTCCTCGACGTTGTGCCGATCCGCTTTGGCATGGCCGAGCGGACGCATTATCATGTGCCCTTGCTGATTTCCCCTTACGGCTATTCCACCTACCGGGGCAGCTGAGCCATGGCGACGGTCAAGACACGCAACCATATCCGCTTCATCCTCAACGGCGAGGATATCAAGCTTGCCGATGTCGCGCCCGACGAGACGCTGCTCGACCATCTGCGTCTGCGCCGCTCGCTGCGTGGCACCAAGGAAGGCTGCGCCGAGGGCGACTGCGGCGCCTGCACGGTGCTGGTCGGACGGTTGTCCGGCGGCAAGCTGGTCTATGAAAGCGTCAATGCCTGCATCCGCTTCGTCGGTTCGCTCGATGGCTGCCATGTCGTGACCATCGAGCATCTCACTGGGGGTGGCGACAAACTGCATCCGGTGCAGCAGGCCATGGTCGATTTCCATGGTTCGCAGTGCGGTTTCTGCACACCCGGCTTCGTCATGTCGCTCTACGGCCTGTGGATGGAGACCCCCAATCCCTCTGACCAGGCGATCGAAAAGGCGCTGCAGGGCAATCTCTGCCGCTGCACCGGCTATGAGGCGATCATGCGCGCGGCGCGCGCCATTTCCGACTACGGCAAAGTGGCAAAGGATCCGCTGCTGGTCGAGCGCAAGGCGATCACAGCCCGCCTCGAAGCCCTCAAGGACGGCACCCGCGTCGAGGTCGGCGAGGGCAAGAACCGTTTCGTCATCCCGGCCAGCGTCGACGACCTCGCCGATGTGCTCGAGGCAGAGCCGACCGCGACCGTCGTCGCCGGCTCGACCGACGTCGGCCTGTGGGTCACCAAGCACATGCGCAATATCTCGCCGGCTGTCTTCATCGCCAATATCGACGGCCTGCATAAGCTTGATGAAGACAAGGGCGTCATCTCCATCGGCGCCGGCGTTACTTACACCGAGGCATTCGAGACGCTGTCTAAGCGTATTCCGGCGCTCGGGCCGCTCATCGACCGCATCGGCGGCCAGCAGGTGCGCAACATGGGCACCATCGGCGGCAACGTCGCCAACGGCTCGCCCATCGGCGACACGCCGCCGGCGCTGATTTCGCTCGGCGCTCGGCTTACGCTGCGCAAGGGCAAGGAGAGCCGCACCATCTTGTTGCAGGACTTCTTCATCGCCTATGGCAAGCAGGACCGCGCACCGGGCGAATTCGTCGCTGCCGTGCATGTGCCAGTGCCCGACAAAGACGACCACTTCGCCGTCTACAAGGTCACCAAGCGCCGCGACGAGGACATCACCGCCTCGCTCGGCGCCTTCTGGCTGCAACTTGCCAAGGATGGCACGGTGGCCGATGTGCGCATCACCTATGGCGGCATGGCGGCGACGCCGAAGCGCGCCAGCGCGGTGGAGAAGGCGCTGATCGGCCAGCCCTGGACCGAAGCGACCGTGGACGTGGCGATGGCCAAGTATGCCGAAGACTTCACGCCGCTGACCGACATGCGCGCCACCGCCGAGTACCGTGCGCTGGTGGCCAAGAACCTGCTCCTGCGCTTCTACGCGGAAACCACCGGCACCAAGGCGCCTTTCACGGTGTCGAGATACGAGGCTGCGTGACATGACCCAGCATCAACCGAACCTCAAGGCTGCCAAGATCAAGGGTGGCGTGCATTCCGACCAGCGCCATGATTCCGCGCACAAGCATGTCGCCGGCGAAGCGATCTACATCGACGACATGCCCGAACCCGCAGGCACGCTGCATATCGGTCTTGGCCTGTCCAACGTTACCCATGCCACTCTGAAGAGCGTCGACCTGTCGGCCGTTCGTGCAGCGCCCGGCGTCGTCGACGTGCTGACCTATGCCGACGTGCCCGGCGAAAACGACGTGTCGCCGAGCGGCATGCATGACGATCCGGTGCTGGCCGAAGGCAAGGTGCAGTTTCACGGCCAGCCGATCTTCGCCGTCGTCGCCAAGACCCGCGAGCAGGCTCGTCGGGCGGCGCGCCTTGCCAAGATCGAATATGAAGAGCTGCCGGCGATCATCAGCATCTGGGACCTCGATCCCGAAAACGACAGGCAGGTGACGACGCCGCTGACGTTGAAGCGCGGCGATGCGGCGGCTGCCATCGCCGCAGCCCCGCGCAAGGTGAAGGCGCGGATGAAGCTCGGCGGCCAGGACCATTTTTATCTCGAAGGCCAGGTGTCGCTGGCAGTGCCCGGCGAAGACGACGAGGTCACCATTTATTGCTCGACGCAAGGACCGAGCGAGACCCAGCATCTCGTCTCCCATGTGCTCGGTGTGCCGAGCCACGCGGTGCAGGTCGAGGTGCGGCGCATGGGCGGCGGCTTCGGCGGCAAGGAAACCCAGGCCAACCAGTGCGCCGCGATCGCCGCGATCGCTGCGAAGAAGCACAAGCGCGCCGTCAAGGTCCGCCTCGATCGCGACGAGGACATGACCGCCACCGGCAAGCGCCACGACTTCGCCATCGACTACGAGGTCGGCTTCGACGACGAGGGCCGCATTCTCGGCGTCGACTTCATGTTTGCGCTCAATGCCGGCTTCTCGGCCGACCTGTCGGGCCCGGTTGGCGACCGCGCGCTGTTTCACTGCGACAACGCCTATTTTTATCCGAACGTGCACGCAAAGTCGGCGCCGCTCTACACCAACACGGTGTCGAACACGGCGTTCCGCGGCTTCGGCGGCCCGCAAGGCATGGTCGGCGCCGAGCGCGTCATCGAGGAAGTGGCGTTTGCGGTCGGCAAGGACCCGCTCGAAATCCGCAAGCTGAATTTCTACGACGCGATGGGCGAGGCGGGCGACCGCAACCTGACGCCCTATCACCAGAAGGTCGAAGACAACATCATCCACCGCATCGTGGCGGAACTGGAGGAGAGTGCGTCCTACGCCCGCCGCCGGCGCGAGATCGCCGCCTTCAACGCCAACAGCCGCTTCGTCAAGCGCGGCCTGGCGCTGACGCCGGTCAAGTTCGGCATCTCCTTCACCAAGACCGAGTCCAACCAGGCCGGCGCGCTGGTGCATGTCTATTCCGACGGTTCGGTGCACATGAACCATGGCGGCACCGAGATGGGGCAGGGCCTGCATCTCAAGGTGGCGCAGGTGGTGGCCGAAGAATTCCAGATCGATCTCGACAGGGTGAAGATCACGGCTACGACCACGGCCAAGGTGCCGAACACGGCGCCGACGGCAGCTTCCTCGGGCGCCGATCTCAACGGCATGGCGGCACAGGACGCGGCGCGGCAGATCCGCAAGCGGCTGACCGCCTTTGCCGCCGACAAATACCAGGTGCCTGCCGACCAGGTGGTGTTCCTGCCCAACCGCGTTCGCGTCGGCAACCAGGAGATCGCCTTCAACGACCTGGTCAAGCAGGCCTATCTCAACCGCATCCAGCTGTCGGCCGCGGGCCACTACAAGACGCCCAAGATTCACTGGGACCGCAGCAAGGGCAGGGGCCACGCCTTCTATTATTACGCCTATGGCGCGGCCTGCGCGGAGGTGTCCGTCGACACGTTGACCGGCGAATATGTTATCGAACGTGCCGACATCCTGCACGACACCGGCCGGTCGCTGAACCGGGCCATCGACATCGGTCAGGTCGAGGGCGGCTTCGTCCAGGGCACCGGCTGGCTGACGACGGAGGAGCTGTGGTGGGATGGCAAGGGCCGGTTGCGCACCCATGCGCCGTCGACCTACAAGATCCCGCTCGCTTCCGACCGGCCCAAGATCTTCAATGTGGCGCTGACCGACTGGTCGGAAGCCTACGAGCCGACGATCCATCGCTCGAAGGCCGTCGGCGAGCCGCCGCTGCCGCTCGGCATCGCGGTGCTTCAGGCGCTGTCCGATGCCGTCGCCAGTGTCGCCGACCACAAGATCAGTCCGCGTCTCGACGCGCCGGCGACGCCGGAGCGGGTGCTGATGGCGATCGAACGCCTCCGGGCCGAGGCGGCCCAGGTCAAGTGAGCAAGACCGCCAAGAGCCTGCGGGCATTCCTCAAGACAGCGCCTTCGGCGGCGCTGGTCGAGGTGACCGAGGCCAAGGGCTCCACCCCGCGCGAAAAGGGCGCGTGGATGCTGGTGTCGCCGAAGCGCATCTTCGGCACCATCGGCGGCGGCCAGCTCGAATACATGGCCATCGACACCGCGCGCGCGATGCTCAATGGCAACTCCAAGCGCAGCGCCGTGATGGAGCACGTGACCGGCGATCCGATCCCGGCGCGCTATCTGGAACCGCCGCATGAGGGCGACAAGGGGGTCGCGCTCGACATTCCGCTCGGGCCTGAGATTGGCCAGTGCTGCGGCGGCCGCGTCGAAGTGGCCGTTCGCCATGTCGACGAGGCGATTGCCGCCGATCTGACGGCTTCGGCCGAGATGTCGGACGCTGCCCTGCCGCATGTGCTGGTGTTCGGCGGTGGCCATGTCGGCCATGCGCTGGCCTCGGCCTTCGCATTGCTGCCGTTGAACGTGGTGGTGGTCGAGACCCGCGCCGACGCGCTCGACGGCATGCCCGTGGGTATCGACACCAGGCTGACGCCGATGCCGGAGGAAATGGTGCGCGAGGCGCCGTCGGGATCTGCCTTCGTCGTCTTGACCCACGACCACGCGCTCGACTTCCTGATCGTCGCCGAGGCGCTGAAGCGCGACGACACCGGTTATGTCGGCATGATCGGCTCCAAGACCAAGAAGGCGACGTTCAGGAGCTGGTTCCTCAAGACCGCCGGCGGCAGCGAGGAGCAGTTCGCCCGGCTCGTCTGCCCGATCGGCGGGGACGCGGTGAAAGACAAGCGCCCCGCCGTGATTGCTGCACTCGCCGCAGCCGAGATCATGACCGCGCTTGCGGTCAAGCCGGCCTGACGACCTTCCAGATTATTCGTTTTCCTGGGTGTGGGCTTCAAGGAACCACAGCGACTTGTCGAGCGCGCGCGAATAGGCCGTGAAGATGTCGGCAGTGTCGGCGTCGCCCGCTTCGCCTGCTTCATCGATGGCCGCGCGCGCCGAATGTGCTGCGTCGGCATAACGGTCGATGAGGGCCGCGAGGTGGTCCTTGGTCTTGTAGATGTCGGTGGGGTAGGGCTTCAGCTTGCTGGCCTCGGCCACCACCTGCGAGGTTCCAAGGGCTGTGCCGCCAAGCTGCACGGCGCGCTCGGCGATGGTGTCGACATGGCCGTCGAGTTCGGTGCGGAAGCCGTCGATCATTTCGTGCACGGCGATGAATTGCGGTCCCTTGATGTTCCAGTGCGCCTGCTTGGTCAGCAGCGCCAGATCGATCGCGTCGGCCAGCCTGGCGTTGAGCAGTTCGATCGAAACCTTCTTGGCGTTGGACTTGAGATCGTTGCGCGTGGGGTGGGATATCATCGGCTGCTCCTTGGTCTGGGTGGGGTCGGAAAAGACCGGTGGCGCCGCACGGAGGGTCCGGCAGCGTACGCAGGCTACAACAGCCTCATGACAGTTCGGTTCCGGCCTGGCCCAGTCGATTTTCAGCCAGCGGCGGCGTTGCGGGCGACGACTTCCAGATAGGCGGCCTGCAATTCCTGGCGCACCGGTAGCCGCTTCTGTGCTGCTTCCGACAGCGGCACGCCGAGATGGTCGGTGCGCAGCTCTTCCATGAAGCGTTCCCACATTTCGGGGCCGCCGGTTTCAAGAAGCTCGGCGCGGATGCCGAGCTCTTCGCTGACCGGCAGCCATTTGCGGCCCCAGGCGGCGATGGCGGCGAAGACGGGCAGCAACTCGATGGCCATCTCGGTCAGGCTGTAGATTGCCTTTTGCTTGTGGCTGGGGTCGTCGGCCTTGCTGATCAAGCCCTCGGCCACCAGCCGCTTCAGCCGGTCGGCGAGGATGTTGGAGGCGATGCCTTCCTCCGACTGGGTGAGCAGCTCGCGGAAATGCCTGCGGTTGCCGAACATCATGTCGCGCAGGACGATCAGGCTCCATTTGTCGCCGACCACCTCAAGGGTGAGGTTGATCGGACAACCCGACCGGTGATGCTCGCTCATGACAGTTGCTCCAGAAAACCAGTTGCAATGTAAAATCGGTCGCCCTATCTTGCAACTGATTAGTAAATGCAATCGGTTTTGACCGGCGGTTTGCTGGCGACCTTGTACTGCGCCCCAAGGAGGCGAGGATGAATACGGGAATGGATCGCCGTACGGTGATGAAGGGTGCCGCCCTTTCGGCGCTTCTGGTCCCCACAATGGCATCGGCACAGCAGGAACAGTCGGCCGCGGACGTGGCGACCGTGACTGCAAAATCAGGGAAAACGACGATGACGACGGGCAATTTCTCCGCCGACCGGCTCGAGCGGATGCGCAAGGTGATGGCCGGGCATGTCGAAAGCGGTGCTGTACCCGGACTGGTGTGGGCGGTGAGCCGCGGCGGCGAGACCCATATCGAGGCTGCCGGCACGCTTTCGCTCAACGACGGCAAGCCGATGCGCAGCGACACCATCTTCCGCATCGCTTCGCTGACCAAGCCGCTCACCGCGACAGCGGCCATGATCCTGGTCGAGGAAAGCCGCCTCAGGCTCGACGATCCCGTCGACAAGTGGCTGCCGGAACTAGCCGACCGCAAGGTGCTGAAGACAGTCGGCGGTCAGCTCACCGATACCGTGCCGGCCATCCGCCCGGTCACGCTGCGCGACCTGCTCACCTTGCGCTTCGGTCTGGGCGCGATCATGGTTTATCCCTTCGCCTATCCGCTGCAGTTTGCGATGGAAGAGGCTGGCATCGCCCCGAGCGCCGACCTGTTCAAGGGCTCACCCGACGCCTTCATGAAGGCTGTGGGCAGCCTGCCGCTCGCCCACCAGCCCGGTGAGGGTTGGCTCTACCACACCGGGCTCGACGTTGCCGGCGTGCTGGTCGCGCGCGCTGCGGGCCAGCCGCTGTCCACCTTCATGCAGGAGCGTATTTTCGCGCCGCTCGGCATGAAGGACACCGGTTTCCATGTGCCTGCCGACAAGATCGGCCGGCTCGCCACGGCCTATTCGCGCGACTTCCAGACTGGCAAGCTCGGCGTCTATGACGAGGCATCGGGTGGCCGGTTTGCCAAGCCAGTCACGTTCGAATCCGGCGGCGGCGGCCTGGTCTCGACTGCCGAAGACTATCTCGCCTTCCAGCGGATGCTGCTTGGCAAAGGGCAGCTCGGCAGCGAGCGCATCCTGTCGCGCGCATCGGTCGAGCTGATGACGACCGACCAGTTGACAGCGGCGCAGAAGGACAGCGCGGCTATGTTCTTCAACGGCAGTTCGGGCTGGGGGCTCGGCATGTCGGTGGCGCTCAAGCGTGACAATCTCTGGATGTCACCGGGGCGTTTCGGCTGGGACGGCGGCTATGGCACCTCTGCCTATGCCGATCCGGTCGAGGATCTGGCCGGCATCCTGCTCACCCAGCGGCTGATGGATTCGCCGCAGGCGCCTGCGCATTACACCGACTTCTGGACCTCGGCCTATCAGGCCCTCGTCTAGAGCATTTTCGCTTTTTCTTCAAATCGCGAAAACGCTCTGTCTCTTTGTCTGGACGCAATTCCGGACGGAAAACCGCTACGCACTTTTCCTGGAATTGCTCTGGGATCTGACGCTGCCGGCCTACTTGCCGGCAAGGATGTCCTTGATCAGCTTGTGGCAGCGCTCCGCCATGAAGTCGAGAAGCAGCCGGACCTTCGGGTCCTGCAGCTTCTTGTGCGGATAGACGGCGGCGAACTGCACCGGCGTCGGCGGCGTCTGCGGCAGGATGACCTTGAGCCGCTGGTCGCGGATGAAGGGTTCGACCTCGAAGCGAGGTTTGTTGATGATGCCGCGGCCGGCAAGGGCCCAGCCCGTCAGCACGTCGCCGTCGTCCGAATCAAAGGGCCCGTGCACTTCGAACTTCGTCGGCCCGCCCGGTGTCTCCAGGGTCCAGAAGAATTCGCGCGCGCCGGGATAACGCAGCATCAGGCAGTCGTGCTTCTTGCCGATCAGTTCGTGCGGGCTCTGCGGCTCTCCGCGTCGCTCCAGATATTTCGGCGAGGCGACCAGAACGCGCTCGCACTCCATGATGCCGCGCATCCGGAGGCTGGAATCCTCGATGACGCCAAGCCGGAAAGCCACGTCGAGGCCTTCCTTGAGGATGTCGACATTGTGGTCGGACAAGCGGAGCCTGACCTCGATATCAGGGTACTTGTCGTGGAATTCAGGAATGCCCGAGGCAACCAGCCGCCGGCCGAGGCCGAGGGGTGCCGTGACCCGGATGGTGCCGCGCGGCTGGCCGGAAAGAGCTGCGACCGCGGCCTCGGCCTCGGTGATGGCGTCCAGCACCTGCTTGGCGCCGGTGTAAAAGACGTTGCCGTGCTCGGTCGGCATCAGCTGGCGCGTCGTGCGGTTGAACAGGCGCACGCCGAGATGCTTTTCCAACTCCTTGATTCTGTTGGACGCGACAGCCGGCGAAATGCGCATGTCGCGGCCCGCGGCGGAAAGATTGCCGAGTTCCACGACGCGAACGAAGACAGCGATGTTATCAAGGTATGCCATGCGTGCCCCGGTTCCATAGCCGGCTTATGCCGCGCAATGCCACGTTAGTATTTTCCAGATTTTTTTGAAAGTCATCGCGAATCCTTCCTCTTCCGCGAGGCATCAGGCATCGTAAGATCGCTGATGCTGCGAAAAGGGACGGCGGATGTACGACTTGGCGTTTTTCATGGAGTGGGCGAGCTTCGCCGTGCGGTGGCTGCATGTCATCACCGCGATGGCCTGGATCGGCTCATCATTCTATTTCATCGCGCTCGATCTCGGGCTGCGCAAGCATGACGCCTTGCCCGTGGGCGCCCATGGCGAGGAGTGGCAGGTCCACGGCGGCGGCTTCTACCACATCCAGAAATACCTGGTCGCGCCGGCGCAGATGCCGGAGCACCTGACATGGTTCAAGTGGGAGTCCTACGCCACCTGGCTGTCGGGCTTCACGCTGCTCTGCCTGGTCTATTACGGCGGCGCCGAATTGTTCCTGATCGACCGCAACGTGCTCGACGTGTCGGCGCCCATCGCCATCGCCATCTCGCTGGCTTCGATCGGCCTCGGCTGGATCATCTACGACCTGCTCTGCAAGTCTAAGCTCGGCGACCACGACACGCTTCTGATGATCATCCTCTATGCGGTGGTGGTGTTCATGAGCTGGGGCTACACGCAGCTGTTCACCGGCCGCGCCGCCTTCCTGCATCTCGGCGCCTTCACGGCGACGATCATGTCGGCCAACGTCTTCATGGTCATCATCCCGAACCAGAAGATCGTCGTCGCGGACCTCATCGCCGGCCGCAAGCCCGACCCGAAATACGGCAAGATCGCCAAGACACGCTCGACGCACAACAACTACCTGACCCTGCCGGTCGTGTTCCTGATGCTGTCGAACCACTACCCGCTGGCGTTCGGCACGCAGTTCAACTGGGTCATCGCCTCGCTGATCTTCATCATCGGCGTGCTGATCCGCCACTACTTCAACACCATCCACAAGCGCGCCGGCAACCCGCACTGGACCTGGCTGGCCGCGACCTTGCTGTTCATCGTCATCATGTGGCTGTCGACGGTGCCCAAGGTTCTGACCGGCGAGGACAAGAACGCCGCCGTCACCACAACGCCTTTCGTCGCGTCGGCCGAATTCCCCAAGGTACGCGATACCGTGCTCGGCCGCTGCGCCATGTGCCATGCCGCCGAACCATCCTATGAGGGCATCTACCACGCGCCGAAGGGTGTTATTCTCGAGACCGACGGCGCCATTGCCGAGCATGCCCGCGAGATCTATCTGCAGGCCGGCCGCAGCCACGCCATGCCGCCCGGAAACGTGACCCAGATCACACCGGAGGAGCGGGCACTGCTCGTCGCCTGGTACGAACAGGCCCGCAGGAACTGACGGCCCGGAACTGACCGGCCAACGGCCGTTCGCAGACCTTGAGGCCGGCCACACTCAAGCTGGCCCGAACTGAAAGCTGGATTTGCCATGACCACGACCCTTCTCCGCGGCCGCACCCTTTCGTTCCTGCGCTGGCCCGACAGTGCCGACGACCATGCCGCCTACGCCTATGAGGAAGACGGCGCGGTGCTGATGCGGGACGGCAAGATCGCCGCCGTCGGCGGTTACGCCCAGGTCGCGGCCCAGGCCGGCAGCAATGTCCAGCTCATCGATCATCGCCCGCATCTCATCCTCCCAGGATTTATCGACGCGCATGTGCATGTGCCGCAGATGCAGATCATCGCCGCCTACGGCGCCGAGCTGCTGGAATGGCTGAACAAATATACCTTCCCGGAAGAGACCAAGTTCATCGACGCCCAGCACGGCCGCCGCATCGCGCGCCTGTTCCTCGACGAGGTGGTGCGCCAGGGCACGACGACGGTCGCCGCCTATTGCTCCGTTCACAAGCAGTCGGCCGAGGCGTTCTTCGCCGAATCGCATGACCGCAACATGCTCAACATCGCCGGCAAGGTGATGATGGACCGCAACGCGCCCGATGGCGTGCTCGACACGCCGCAGGCGAGCTATGACGACAGCAATGCGCTGATTGCGGAGTGGCACGGCAAGGGTCGCCAGCACTATGCGATCACCCCGCGCTTCGCCATCACCTCGACGCCCGAGCAGATGGAAATGGCGGGGCAGCTGGCGAAGGAGCATCCCGGCCTGCACATCCAGACGCATCTGTCGGAAAATCACGCCGAGATTGCCTTCACCCAGGAACTTTATCCCTGGTCGCGCGACTACACCGACATCTACGACCACTACGGCCTGCTCGGTCAGCGCACGCTGCTCGGCCATTGCATCCATCTCGGCGAGCGCGAATCCGACGCGATCTCCGAACATGGCTCGATCGCCGTGTTCTGCCCGACCTCCAACCTGTTCCTTGGCTCGGGCCTCTTCGACTACCAGCGCTATCGCCGGCGCGAGAAGCCGTTGCGTATCGCGACTGCGACCGACGTCGGCGGCGGCACCAGCTATTCGATGCTGCGCACCATGGACGAAGCCTACAAGGTCATCGCGCTCAACGGCGAGAAGCTCAACCCGCTGGCGTCCTATTGGCAGCTGACGCGCGGCAATGCCGAGGCGCTGTCGATCTCCGACAAGGTCGGTACGCTCGACGTCGGCACCGACGCCGACATCGTCGTGCTCAATTCGCGCGCCACGCCGGGCATGCGGCTCAGGATGGAGCGCTGCGGCACGCTGGCCGAAGAGCTGTTCCTGCTGCAGACGATGGGCGACGACCGTGCTGTGGTCGAGGTCTATGTCGCGGGCGCGCCGGCAAAGTCGGTGATGGACAAGGCGGCCTGACCTTGCGTCATTGGCCTGCGTCTGCCATGTGACCTCTGGTCTGAAGGAGGAGCGGACGATGGCAACTGCCGATGATGTGAAGAAGATCGCCGAGCAGGAGACCCGGCTGGTCTTCGATGGCTTCGACGAGGCGACAGCCTACGAGATCGGCTCGGCCATCCGCTCCCGCGGGCTCGCCGAGAAGTTCCCGATCGTGGTCGATATCAAGCTGTGGGACCGGACGCTGTTTTACTGCGCGCTGCCGGGTTCGACGTCGGGCAATTCCGAGTGGACGCGCCGCAAGATCAATGTGGTCAAGATGTTCCACCGCAGCAGCTACCGCATGGTGCTGACCAAGGCGCGCGAAGACCGCACCTTCCCGGTGGGCGAGGCCCTGCCGATAGAGGACTATGTGCTCGCCGGCGGTGGATTCCCGATCCGGATCAAGGGCGTCGGCGTTATCGGCGTCATTGCCGTGTCCGGCCTGCCCGAGCGGCAGGACCACGAGGTGGTCGTGGCGGCAATCGCCGACCATCTGGGTGTTCCCAGGCAGGAAGTGGCGCTCGGGCCGGTATGATTTGAAAACAGCGCTGCCGCCACCCTTACCTTCTCCTAGTGAACGGCGGGGCGAGGGGGCGTCGACGTAGCGGCTTGCGCCTTAGGTGCCGGCCCTTCGACAAGCTCAGGACGGGACGAGTGGCGGCGCGACATGAACAGACAAAGCGACTGATAGTGAGAGTCCGGATGGCCATGACCGACCCCAAGCAGTTTCTGACCAGCATCTTCGAAGCGGCCGTCGCCGCCGCCGATCCGGAGCTCACCATCCGCCGCCACCTGCCGGAAAAACCCAAGGGCCGGACCATCGTCATCGGCGCCGGCAAAGGCTCGGCCCAGATGGCTGCCGCATTTGAAAAAGCCTGGGACGGGCCGCTGGAAGGCGTGGTGGTCACCCGCTACGGCTTTGCCGCCCCTTGCGAGCGCATCAGGATCGTCGAGGCGTCGCACCCGGTGCCGGACGCCAACGGTCTCGAGGCGGCGAAACTTCTGCTTGAGACGGTTTCCGACCTGACCGAGGACGATCTCGTCGTTGCGTTGGTCTCGGGCGGCGGCTCGGCGCTGCTGCCGTCGCCGGCCGGCAGCCTGACGCTTGCCGACGAGATTGCCGTCAACGAGGCGCTGCTCGCCTCCGGCGCGCCGATCTCGGCGATGAACACCATCCGCAAGCACATTTCGGGCATCAAGGGAGGCCGGCTGGCGGCCGCCGCTTGGCCGGCGCGCGTCGTCTCGCTGGTCGTCTCCGACATTCCCGGCGACAATCCGGCGCTCGTCGCCTCTGGGCCGACTGTGCCTGACGAGGCGTCCCGCGCCGACGCGCTTCGCCTGATCGAAACCTACCGCATCGCACTGCCCGCCAATGTCATGGCTCACATCAACTCGGCTGCCGCCGATGCGCCACAGCCGAGCGACCCGCGTTTTGCCCGCAACGAGGTGCATGTCATCGCTTCCGCCGCCGTGTCGCTCGACGCCGCCGCCGAGGCAGCGCGCAAGCGGGGCGTTGAAACCGTCATCCTCTCCGACGCCATCGAAGGCGAGGCGCGCGAGGTCGGCGGCGTGCATGCGGCCATCGCCCGCGAGGTCGCGACCCGCAACCGGCCGTTCAGCAAGCCTGTGCTGATCCTGTCCGGCGGCGAAACGACCGTGACGCTCCGTGCCAAAGGCAAGGGTGGCCGCAACAGCGAATTCCTGCTCGCCTTCGCCATCGGTATCGACGGTCTTGAGGGCATCGACGCGCTGGCCGCCGACACCGACGGCATCGATGGCTCCGAAAACAATGCCGGCGCCTTTGCCGACGGCTCGACCGTCTCGCGCATGCATCGCCTTGGCGTCGACGCCAAGGCGATGCTCGCCGGCAACAATGCCTGGACGGCGTTCAACTCGGTGGGCGATCTTTTCGTCCCTGGGCCAACCGGCACCAACGTCAACGACCTCAGGGCGATCCTCATCCGCTAGAAAGCTTCCGCCCTTCGTCCGAACGAGAGGGCGTTTCTCCGAACCGGCGGTTCGTCCTGATATGATCTGGCCCGGCTCCGCTTGGCTCGGTGCTACGCGGCAATCATCGCCCGAATGGCCCTCATGTCCTCGGCGAAGCGGGTACGCTCGGCTGCCGCCTCCTGCGGGTCGTGGAGACGCAGGATGTAGGACGGGTGGATCGTCAGGAACACCGCGAGGCCGTCGTCGCGTTCGATGGTCTGGCCGCGCTGCCGGGTGATCGCTACCGGCGCCTCCAGCAGCGACTGGGCAGCGGTCGCGCCGAGCGCCACCACCAGCTTCGGCTTCAGCAGCGTCAACTCCTGCGCCAGCCACCAGCGGCAGGCCTGCACCTCGCCGGCATTGGGCTTGCTGTGGATACGGCGCTTGCCGCGCGGCTCGAACTTGAAGTGCTTGACCGCGTTGGTGACATAGATCGCCGTGCGGTCGATGCCGGCTTCGCCGAGCACCGCGTCGAATATCTTGCCGGCCGGGCCGACGAAGGGCCGGCCCTGCAGGTCTTCCTGGTCGCCGGGCTGCTCGCCGACGAACACCAGTTCGGCGGTATCAGGGCCTTCGCCGAACACCGTCTGCGTCGCTTCGCTCCATAGCGGGCAGCGCCGGCACTGGCTTGCCTGCTGGCGCAAAGCGTCGATAGATCGAGCCGCGGTCTCGGCAACAGCTTCGGCTGAGGGCCAGTGCCTGGCCTGTATCGCCTGGTGATGCGCTGCGGGCATGGTCGGCATCCTCGCGATCATCTCGCGGGCCGCCTCGTCGGCGCCAGCGATCAGATCCGGAATGAGCGAGGCCTCGGGCAGGTTCCGCCAGTATTTCTTGGGCATCTCCGATTGCATCGCCTTCACCTTCAGGCGGGCCGGGTTGAAGATGTTGGCGAAATAGGTCCGCCACATCTCCTCCGACTGGTCGGCGGTGGGCGCGTCGTTCTTAGAGGCACCGGGGCCGAACGCCAGTCTTTCGCGGTCCCATTCGGCCGAGCCATGGGGCGTCAGGATTGCCCAATGCATGCCGGTGAAGCGGCGCACGAAGAACGGGGCGGCCAGTTCGAGGATGAAATGATCGGGCTCGAACCAGGCGACGAAACACTCGTCGTTTCCATCGCCGATCTTCCTGAAGCGGACGAAGGCATGCATCTTGTGCTCGTCGCGCCGGACCGATTTCTCCATCGCCTCGAACCGGCGCACGTCCGGGTCGGAGGCGATCCGGAGCAGATGCGCTTCGCTGCGCTGCCGCCACAGCAACCGGTAGAGCAGGGCGAACCGCTCGCTGTCGCTGTGGCATGCGACGATGGTGGCACGCTCGACGAATTCTCGGGAGACCCTGAGTTCGACACCCGGCGTCGGCGCCGGCAGCTCGTCGCCTTCGCCGCCGATATGCCACTCGATGTCCTGGGGCTTCACCTCGTTGGTGCTCAGCCTGCGCGCGGCATCGCGCCAGCCGTCGAAGTCGGTCGGGCCGGTGAGGTGCACCGCATAGGCGGCCAGTGACAAAGCGGGCTGGCCGGTCATCGGAACAGCTCGAGTTGCTGCGGCTTCGGTGCGATCGTCTCGCGCAGCCGTGCTGCATCGGTGGCGGCGCCCGGTGACCAGCCGTCGGCGACGATGAACGGACGCACCTTGGCGATGGATTGGCAGAGACGGCCGACATCTTCCAAGCGCAACCGCTTGAAGCGGCGCGTCTCGATGATGCGCTCCACGGCGCGCGTGCCGAAACCCGGGATGCGCAGCAGCCTCTCCTTGTCGGCGCGGTTGACGTCGACAGGGAACGAGGCACGGTTGCGCAGCGCCCAGGCAAGCTTGGGGTCGATTTCCAGGTCGAGCATGCCGTCTGGCTGGCCGTCGAGGATTTCGCCCTGGTCGAAGCCGTAGAAACGCATCAGCCAGTCGGCCTGGTAGAGCCGGTGCTCGCGCATCAGTGGCGGCTTCCTGAGGGGCAGAGCGGAGGAGGCGTCGGGGATCGGGCTGAAGGCCGAATAGTAGACGCGTCGCAGTTGGTAGCTGCCATAGAGCCGGGCGCTGGTCTTGAGGATGCCGGCATCCGGCGTGGCGTCGGCGCCGACGATCATCTGCGTCGACTGGCCTCCCGGGGCAAAGCGCTCACGCGTCTTCGTCCGTAGCGTCGGCTCCGCCTTCTCCTCGATCTTCGAGCGCAGCTTTGCCATCGAGACACGGATCGTCTCCGGCCGTTTCTCCGGCGCCAGCCGCTTCACGCCCTCGTCGGTCGGCAGCTCGACATTGATCGACAGGCGATCGGCATAGAGGCCGGCCTTCTCGATCAACTCGGCGGACGCCTCGGGGATGGTCTTGAGATGAATGTAGCCGCCGAATTTCTCGTCGAGCCTCAGCCGTCGTGCCACCTCCACCATCTCTCCCATGGTCTCGTCGGGCGACCGGATGACGCCCGACGACAGGAACAGCCCCTCGATGTAGTTGCGCTTGTAGAAGTCCATGGTCAGCCGCACCACCTCGTCGACCGTGAAGCGGGCGCGGCGGACATTGGAGGAGGAGCGGTTGATGCAGTAGCTGCAGTCGTAGATGCAGAAATTGGTCAGCAGGATCTTGAGCAGAGAGATGCAGCGGCCGTCTGGCGCGTAAGAATGACAGATGCCCATGCCCTCGGTCGAGCCGATGCCGCCGGACTTGAGCGAGTCGCGCCCGCCGGCACCCGACGAAGCGCAGGAGGCGTCATATTTCGCGGCGTCGGAAAGGATCGCGAGTTTCTCGCGGGTCGAAAGAACTGCCATTTGTTCATGATATGTTCTTTTGGCTGGCGAGACCAGAGGCTTCGTCGGCGTGCGGCGAAATGTGATCGAAGCTGGGGAGGGATGGCGGGCGATTGTCCGCCATCCCCGGGAGTTCACACCTCGTGTAGATAGAGGTGGTAGTCCAGCTCGCTGACCGTGCGGGCGACGCGGAAATATTCGCTTTCCTTGATCGCCGTGAACGTGCGGTGCAGGTCGTGGCCGAGTGCGGTGCGCAGGAATTCCGAGGCCTTGGCGGCCTCGATGGCCGAGCGCCAGTCCGGCGGCATCACACTTTCGGTGCCTTCAGCCTGTTCGTAGCCGTTGCCTGAGGTTTCCGGGCCGGGATCGAGCTGTTCCTCCAGTCCCTTCGAGATGCCGGCGAGGATGGTCGCGGCGACGAGGTAGGGGTTGGCGTCGACGCCCGAGGGGCGGTGCTCGATGCGGCGGTTCTTGGCGTCGCCCGCCGGCACGCGCAGCGCAACCGAGCGGTTGTTGACGCCCCAGGTCGGCGCCACCGGTGCATAGGACTGTGACACGAAGCGGCGCCACGAGTTCGCGTGGGGGGCAAACACCAGCATCGATTCCGCCATCGTGTCGGCAAGGCCGCCGAGCGCGTGCAGCAGCTTCGGCTCCCAGGTGCCTTCTTCGGCTTCAGTGAAGACATTGCGGCCGTCGCTGTCGAGCAGCGAGACGTGGAAATGCATGCCCGAGCCGGCATATTTCTCGATCGGCTTGGCCATGAAGCAGGCAGTCACCCCGTGGCGGCGAGCCTGGGCGCGCACCAGCCGCTTCAGCATCAGCAGGTCGTCAGCCGCCTGCATCACGTCCTTGCGGTAGCGCAAAGTGAGCTCGTATTGGCCCGGCGCGTATTCCGAGATGACCGTCTCGGCCGGGATGCCTTGCACTTTTGCGGCAGCATAGATGTCGGAGAACAAAGGCTCCATGCCGTGCAGATGGTCGACCGAATAGACTTCGGTCTTGCCCGAGGCACGACCATCCAGCACTGCGCGGGCCGGCTGGACCTTGCCGTCGCCGTCGCGGTCGTTGGCGAGCAGGAAGAATTCGAGCTCGAAGGCGCCGGCGGGGTAAAGACCCTTTTCGGCCAGCCTGTCGACCTGGCGCTTCAGCGCCAGGCGGGGGTCCGAGGTCATCGGCGCGCCGTCGAGATGGAACATCGACATCAATACCTGGCCGCGGGCCGGGCTGGTGCCATGCAACGGCTTCAGCGTGCCCGGGATCGGCCATGCACGCAGGTCACCGTCGCCGGAATCCCAGATCAGGCCAGTTTCGTGGACGTCCTCGCCAGTGATGTCGAGGCCGAGGATCGAGATCGGCAGGTGGCGTCCGCCTTCGTACAGTCCCATCAGTTCATGGCGGCGAATGATCTTGCCGCGGCCGACGCCATTGGCGTCTGTCAGAACGATGTCGAAGGCTTCGATATCAGGGTTCGCGTCGAGGAAGGCTCTGGCCTCTTCGATGGTCGAGCCGGAAGGTGATGTCATGATGTCACTCAATTGTCCTTGTGCCTTGTCTCATGCCGTAAGACGGGCGGCAATATCGCCGAAAGCTGCAACCAGTCTGTCGACCTGCCGCGCTGTCGTCACCGGAGAGACCAGCATCATGTTGTGGAACGGCGCGATCAGCACGCCGCGATTGACCAGCGCCACATGCACGGCAGCCTCCAGTCGGGAGGCATGTGCGTGCTCGGCCTCGCCGCCATTGCGGAGCGGGCCGGGGGCGCAGATGAACTCGACACGTGCGCCGACACGCATCACGTGCCAGGGCAGTTTCCGTTTTCGGATCGCCTTGTCGAGGCCGGTTGCCAGCCGTTCGGCCAGCGTCTCCATGTGGGCGTAGTTTTCCTCGGTCATCACCTCTTCGAGCGTTGCGCGCATCGCCGCGAACTGAAGGGGATTGGCCGACAGCGTCGTGCCCATGCCGGAATAGCCCGGCTCCTTGGTGGCATTGTAGGCAGCGTAGCGGGCCGCGAGATCTTCGCTCATGCCCCACACGCTCGCCGGCACACCGCCGGCAACCGGCTTGCCGAGCACGAACAGGTCGGGCTCGAGATTGTGCTTTCTGGTGTAGCCGCCCGGGCCGGTCGAGATGGTGTGGGTCTCATCGATCAGAAGCAGCGTGCCGGCCTGTCGCGTCAGCGCGCGCACGCCTTCGAGGAAGCCGGGCTCGGGCAGCACCATGCAGGAGTTGGTCAATACAGGCTCAGTGATGACGCAGGCGACGTCGCCATGGCTCAGCGCCTTCTCCAGCGCCTCGAGATCGTTGAACTCGACAATACGCGTGCGCTGGGTGAGGTCGCGGAACTCGCCGGCGAGGCCAGGACGGTTGATCGGCTTGCCATCGTCGAGCCGCACCATCGTCTCGTCGACCGCGCCGTGGTAGCAGCCGTTGAAGACGAGGATCTTGTCGCGGCCGGTGACGGCGCGGGCGACGCGCAGCGCAAAGCGATTTGCGTCGGTCGCCGTCGTCGCGATCTGCCAGTGCGGCAGGCCGAAGCGTTTTGCCAAGAGCAGGCCAAGCGTGAGCGAATCCTCCGACGGCAGCATATAGGTCAGGCCGCGGGCAGCCTGCCGGCGGATGGCGCGGGCGACGGGCGCCGGCGAATGGCCGAACATCGAGCCGGTGTCGCCGAGGCAGAAGTCGGCCAGCTTGTTGCCGTCGACGTCGGTGATGGTGGCACCGCTCGCCTTGTCGACCAGGATGGGGAAGGGCGTCGGCCAGTCTTTCATCCAGTGCATCGGGACGCCGTTGAAGAACCCTGCCATGCCGTTGCCCAATGCGGCCTCCGATTTGGGCCGGGCGTGGCGGAAGATTTCCGCCTCCGTCGCTGCAAGCTCTGCGATGCGCGACAGCGGCACGCCGCCTTCGGTGGTTTCGGGTCGTTCGATGCGGTTCATCATGGCTCCCATTGGACAGACGGGCGCCACTCTAGCCAGCCGCCCCCACAAACGGCAACTGGCCGTTGTGCAGGTCTCTGTTGGCTCAGTGTCGCCTTCCGGTCCGTAGTCGCCGGCAACGATCATGACACTGTGCTTTGAGGGCAGGGGACGGTGCGTGTTATAGTATCACCCATGTCGATCCTGCTTGTGGCAGGCCCGGCCGGTGCCTCTGGCGGGCTGTCATGCGGTGCCAAGGATGAGGCAGTGAAACTGACCATCGAGAGTGGTGTCACTCGTGGGATGGGGAGCCCCGTTTTCAATTTCCGGGGCGAAATCGAAATCCTCGACAAGAGCGTTGCCGAAGACCTGCGCAAAATCAGCTTCGACGGTTCGCATCTGGCGCAATACTGGCTCGACGGTGAGGAGCTCAGGCTGATCGTCTATCGCGAGCGTGAGGCCGACAAGCCGCACGGCTATGTCGAGGTCATGGTCAAGACCAGGTCGGGCGACGATGGCGACTATATCGGCCAATACGCAGTCACCATCTACGACACGGACGGCACATCAGGCGGCGAAGGCAAGACCTTCAACTTTACCGGCCGGGCGACCTGCCTGGTGGAATAGGCTCGCGCTTGGCAAACTTCGCCTGATCAGTCCTGGTGCATGGCTGCGATAGCGCGCCGCATCAATGCGAGGAATGTCCGGCGCTCGTCTTCACTGAAGGCGGCGAGCGCTGCCTCATTTTGCGCCCGCGCCGCCTCGGTCGCGGGTCCACGCAGCGCCACGGCTCTCGGGGTCAGGTGAACGGATTGCGAGCGGCCATCGTCGGGCCTGGTGCGCCGCTCGATCAGCCCGTCGCGCTCCATCCGGGTCAGCGTGTTGGCCATGGTCGCCTGCTCGACGTCGAGCCGGCGCACCAGTTCGCTCTGGGTCAGCCCGTCCTCGTCCCACAGGGCCAGCAGGGTCATGAATTGCGCCGGTGCAAGGCCGAGGGGGCGGATGCGCTGTTGCAGGCCCTTGGCGAAGAGCCGCGCCATCTGGTTGGCGAGATAGCCGGCTGAGCGGTCTTTCTGGAAGGTCATGGCTTAGAAGTAGTCATTGAATAGCATGCTATTCAATGATATATAGCTTGCTATTGAAATCAGCGAGGCATGACGATGAAAGCCAAAGTCCATGCCGCGGCTGGTGCCGCGGCCCTGTTCGTGGTCGGCAGCTTCTGGCTGGCCACCGTTGCCACCGAATTGTCCGGCAATCGCGAAACCGTAGCTATTGCCAAGGCGGGCATACTCGCGGGCATGGCGGTGCTCATCCCGCTCATGATCGTGGCCGGCGCCTCCGGCTTTTCGCTGGCGAAGGGATGGAAGATCCCGGGGGTGCAGCGCAAGAAGCGTCGCATGCGCATCGTTGCTGCCAACGGCATTCTGGTGCTGCTGCCGTCGGCCTACGTGCTGGCCGGCTGGGCGGGGGAGGGCCGCTTCGACGCGGCCTTCTTCACCGTGCAGGTGCTGGAGCTTGCGGCCGGAGCCGTCAACATCGCGCTGTTGTCGCTCAACATGCGCGACGGCCTGGCATTGCGCCGCACGCCGTCGCGGGCGGTTCGCTATGGTTGAGATCAGCCCGCGATATCGATGACGCCGCAATCGCCGGCGGCACTGCCGAAGGCGATGCGGCGTTCGTCCTTGTCCCAGGCCATCGAGGTGATCGCGCCCTTGCCGGGGCGGCGCAAAAGCACCTCCTTGGAGTCGGCCAGGCGCACTGCCAGCACCATCCCGTCGTCGAAGCCGACTGCGACGATGTCTTCGCTCGGATGGCACGAGACCGTGGTCACCATGGCGTTGGCGCGGGTGCCGAGTTCCAGAGGCGCCTTGCCCATCGGGCCGTCCTTGCCTGTGAATGGCCAGACGATGGCCGCCGGCGCGCCGGAGCTCGCCAGCCACTTGCCCTTGGCGCTCCACGACAGGCTCTTCACCTTGGCGGGATAGCCGGTCATGCGCATGTGCTTGCCGTCGGCGAGCTTCCAGCCATGCAGCGCGTTTTCCTGCATTGATGTCACGACATAGGCGCCGTCGGGCGAAAAAGTGATGCCGGTGTGTGCGCCGTCCCACTGCAGCTCGGTCGGCGCGCCCTCGGCGGCCGGGAAATGCAGGGTCGCGCCATTGTAGCGGGCGACGCCGATGCGCATGCCCTTGGGCGAAAAGGCGATGCCTTCGGCAGAGCGCGGGTGGACATATTCCTTGATCTTGCCGTCGGCGAAGCGAACCCAGGCATTGCGGCCGCTGGCATAGGCGATGGCGCCTTGCGGGCCAGATGCCACCGATGTCACCCACTTGCGGCCGGCGCTGGCCAGCTCTTCGGCCGATCCTGCGGACGAAAGCGACATCACCTTGCCGTCTTCGCCGCCCGTGATCAGCAGGTCGTTCTTGGCTGTCGTGGTCGCTGCCAGCAGCCCGTCATGCAGCTTCAGCGACTTCTGGCCGTGGTCGAGCCAATGCACCATGCCGTCGGCGAGCGCAAAGAAGGGGATGTTGTCGAGGAAGGCTGCGGCAACGCAATGGCCTTCGAGATCAAGCGGGGCGACTGTCGGCATGATTTTGTAACGTCCGGTCGGGTTGCGGGTACTTGCAAGCACCCCCTCACCGGCTCGCTGCGCTCGCCACCTCTCGGGGGAGAGGAAGCGCCAATCGCCGAAGCAGCGATTCCCGTCCCTCACGAAGTGGGGGAGAGGTGGCGAGCGTAGCGAGCCGGTGAGGGGGCCTTACTCGACCTCGTCACGGCTCGCAAGGATTGAGGGCAGCTTACGCCGCCTGGCAGGCCTCGAAGCTGCGCGTCAGGCGCTCGGCGTCGAGCTCGCGGCCGATGAACACCAGCCTGCTCTCGCGCTTCTCGCCATCTTTCCAGGCACGCTGGTGGTCGCCCTCGATGATCATGTGGACGCCCTGGAGCACGTAGCGGTCCGGATCATCCTTGATGGCGATGATGCCCTTGAGGCGCAGGATGTTGGGGCCTTCCATCTGGGTGATCTTTTCGATCCAGGGGAAGAACTTCTTGGGGTCCATGTCGCCGCCGCGCAGCGACACCGACTTCACCGTCACATCGTGGATCGGCGACACCGCGCCATGGTCGTGGTCATGATCATGATCATGGTGGTGGTGATCATGATCATGGTGGTGATGATGGTCGTGGTCGCAGTTCGGGCCACATTCATGATCGTGGTCATGGTCATGGTCGTGATCGTGCGCGTCGAGGAAATGCGGATCGTCGGCAAGCACGCGCTGCAGGTCGAAGGCGCCGCGGTCGAGCACCTGGTCGAGCGCCACGCCGGCGCGGGTGGTGCGATGGATCCTGGCGGTCGGGTTGATGGCGCGGATGGTTGCCTCGACCTGGCGCAGCTCGTCCTCGTTGACGAGGTCGGTCTTGTTGAGCACGACGACGTCGGCGAAGGCGATCTGGTCCTCGGCCTCGCGAGAATCTTTCAGGCGCAGCGGCAGGTGTTTGGCGTCGACCAGGGCGACAACGGCGTCGAGCTTGGTCTTGGAGCGGACGTCGTCGTCCATGAAGAAGGTCTGGGCAACCGGCACCGGATCGGCAAGGCCGGTGGTCTCGACGACGATGGCGTCGAACCGGCCGGGCCGGCGCATCAGGCCTTCGACGACGCGGATCAGGTCGCCGCGCACGGTGCAGCAGACGCAGCCATTGTTCATCTCGTAGATTTCCTCGTCGGATTCCACGATCAGGTCGTTGTCGATGCCGATCTCGCCGAATTCGTTGACGATGACCGCATAACGCTTGCCGTGGTTCTCGGACAGGATGCGGTTGAGCAGGGTCGTCTTGCCGGAGCCGAGATAGCCGGTCAGCACGGTGACGGGGATTTGGGTCTGAGCTTCGGTCATGGTCGTCCTCGGGGTCGAATAGAGGCTCCATATAGGATGCCGGAGAGGCTTTTGCACGTCTCAAACGGCAGTAGAGTTTCGGCCAGCGAGATTACCGAAAATTCATTAGGCCTGCGGCCCGGCCGTTCCTAGATTGCCTGGCGGGGCGGGGGCACCGACCCCAACAAAGGAGCCGGGCGCCTATGCCTGAAAAACCTGTCAATCTTTCGCGCCGCCGGGCGCTTGGCCTGATCGCGGTAACGGCTGGCGGCAGCGCCTTGCTGTCGGCGCGCGCCTTTGCCCAGCAGGCCTCGCCGCGGGCAGGCACGTCGCTGCTCATGCCCGGGGCGGGTGTCTGCATGCTGACGCCCGAGACGACGGAAGGCCCGTATTATTTCGATCCGGCGCTCGAGCGCGCCGACATCACCGAAGGGCGCAAGGGCATCGACCTGATGGTGCGGCTGCAGGTGGTCGACCAGGACTGCCGACCGATCGAGGGCGCCCGCGTCGACCTCTGGCATTGCGATGCCAAAGGGCATTATTCCGGCTATCCCGGCCAGGGCGACAAGCGCGATGTCGACACGTCGGGCGAAAAATTCCTGCGCGGCTGGCAAAGCACCGGCAAGGACGGCATCGTCGCCTTCAGGACGATCTATCCCGGCTGGTATCGCGGCCGCACCACCCATATCCACTTCAAGGCGGTGCCCAGGGACGGCGAGGTGCTGACCGGGCAGATGTTCTTCCCCGACGATCTCAGCGAACACATCTACATGACCGCTCCGCCCTACAACGAGCGGCAGGGCGTGCGCGACACCATGAATGTCGACGACGGCATCCTGCGCCGGGCCGGGCAGGGCGTGCAGAGTGCCGTGCGTGAAGTCGACGCCGCCTACGAGGCGCTGATGATCATTGCGGTGAAGCGCGCCGGCTAAGTCTTTTCGCCGGAAATTTGCCGGCGAAGCATTCCTGTCATCGAACTGTAACATCCGTCTGGCAAGACGCGCTCGCAGGTGGTTGGTTGCCGGCAAAGCGACATGGCAACGATCGCACGCGAAGGTGATTGCCAACGGCCGCGCGGTAACTATTCTCGACCATCACGGTGCGAGGCGTGGCGCAGGAGATGCGGATGTCCAAGTCCAACAAAGGCGCGGCGATGAACCGGCTTCACCATGTGGCCCGGCTGGCGCGCACGACGCTCGCTGCACGGCTGCTCACGCATGGTTTCTACGCCGGCCAGGACCAGATCATGCTGTCGCTGCACGACGAGGACGGCCAGACGCCCGGCCAGCTTGCCTCGCGCCTCGGCGTTCGTCCGCCGACCATCACCAAGACCATCAACCGTCTGCAGGCGCAGGGCTTTCTCGAAAAGCGCGCCTCCGACACCGATGCACGCCAGGCCCACATCTACCTGACCGATACCGGCAGGGACGCCATCCGTGCCGTCGAGAAGTCGGTCAAGAAGACCGAAAAGCAGGCGCTCAGGGGCCTGGACAAGAAGGACGTGAAGCAGCTGACGAAGCTGTTGCTGCGTATCGAGGCCAATCTGTCGGATCTCGCCATCATTGACGACGAGGTCACCGGCAGCGACGCTGAGCCGGCTGCCGAAGCCGAGCACGAGGTCGAGGCCGAAGCGGCCGAATAGGCCGTTTCTCGATTGGACCACCAGTTTTGCCTTGCCGGGCGGCGGTCATTGGCGCATTAGAGCGCCGGGCGTTCGAATGGACGCACAAAGGACGTTCTAACTTGTTGAATCGGCGCATCGTGCCTTCCTGGCCGATGCGCTAGCCTGATGACCTCCGTCCCATTTTCCGGCCCGCCAGCGTGACCTCCCAAAAACCAGCAGAGACCGCAACGCCAACCTCGGCGATCCTGCTGATATTCGCCTCGGGCCTGGTCTTCTCCTTTCTCGATACCAGCGCCAAGCACCTGGTCACCTCGGGCCTGGCCGCACCTTTCGTCACCTGGGTGCGCTTCGCCGTCCATGCCGTGCTGGTGCTCGTGCTGTTCAAGGCCTGGCGGCGGCCGGAGCGGTTGGTGCCTCAGAGCCTGTCGATGCAGATTCTGCGCGCCGTCTTCATGTTCGGCTCGACGATCTTCAACTTTGCCGCCCTGCAGACGCTGCAGCTGGCCGAGACGGTGTCGATCAATTTCGCCAGCCCCATGGTCATCACCGCACTCGCCGGCCCGATGCTGGGCGAGTGGGCCGGCTGGCGGCGCTGGCTCGCTGTCGGCGTCGGCTTCCTCGGCGTCATCGTCATCACCCGGCCGGGTTTTGGCGGCTTCGGCATCGGCCACCTGTTTTCGATCTGCGCGATGCTGAGCTCGTCGCTCTACAACATCCTGACCCGCAAGATGGGCGGTACCGAAACGGCCGAAAGCCTGATCCTCTATTCGGCGGTCGTGCCGGCCATCTTCATGCTGCCGGCGCTGCCGCTCGCAGGCTCGATGCCCGCCCATCTCTATGACTGGCTGGTGCTGTTCGGGCTCGGCGTGTTCGGCGGCTTCGGCCATTGGCTGCTGATCAAGGCCTACATGCGCGCCACTGCCACGGCACTTGCGCCCTATCCCTATCTGCAGATGGTGTGGATGATCATTCTGGGTTGGCTGGTGTTCGACCAGCTGCCTGACCGCTGGACCCTTGCCGGGGCCACGATCATCGTCGGTAGCGGCCTCTATATCATCCATCGCGAGCACACGCTGCGGGTCCGTAACCGTGCGGCACTCAATGCCGAAGCCGAGGAGCTGGCAAAAAAGCTTTGATTTGCCGTTGAACAATGGCATAGGGCTTTAAACGGTTTAAAAGACCGTCCGTTCACGCTTGCGGATGGAGGGCCCGCTGGCTCAGAAGATCAAGCTTTCGACGATTGCCGACGCACTCGGCGTCTCGACCGCGACTGTGTCGCTGGCCTTGCGCGACAGCCCGCTCGTCGCCGACGTCACCCGTGACCGCATCAAGCAGCACGCCCGCGAGATCGGCTACATCTACAACCGCCGTGCGGCCAGCCTGCGCACCTCGCGCTCCGGCATCGTCGGGGTCGTCGTGCACGACATCATGAACCCGTTCTATGCCGAGATCCTGCGCTCGATCGAGAGCGAGCTGGACCGCAGCCGGCAGACCTTCATCCTGTCCAATCACTATGACGATCTCGAAAAGCAGCGCACCTTCGTCGACACGCTGCTGCAACTCGGCGCCGACGGCGTGATCATGTCGCCGGCCATCGGCACGCCGCCCGAGGACATCATCATGGCCGAGGAGAACGGACTGCCGGCGGTGCTGATCGCGCGCTCCGTCGAGGGCGCCGAGGTTCCTGTCTTCCGCGGCGACGATGCCTATGGCACCGCGCTCGCCACCAATCATCTGATCTCGCTCGGCCACAAGCGCATCGCCATGATCGGCGGCACCGACCAGACCTCGACCGGCCGCCATCGTTATCAGGGCTATCTCAATGCGATGGAGGCAGCCGGGCTCGAAGTGCTGCCGTCATGGCGCATCGCCGGCCCGCGCACCAAGCAGGGCGGGTTCGAGGCAGCGGGGCAGTTCCTGGCGCTCAAGGACAAACCGACAGCCGCCTGCTGCTGGAACGATCTCGTCGCCATCGGCCTGATGAACGGCATCGCCCGTGCCGGTCTGGTGCCAGGCATCGACGTTTCCGTCACCGGCTATGACGACCTCGAGGAAGCCGAGATCGCAACGCCGGCGCTGACCACCGTCTGGAACGGCCAGCGCGAGGTTGGCCGCCGTGCGGCGAGCGCCCTTCTCGACAAGCTCAACGGCCAGCAGGTGCGTCCGTCGCAGGAGCTGATCAAGCCGGAGCTGCATGTCCGTCAGTCGACGGGCAAGCCTAGGGAACGAGCTTAGGTCGGCGGCCTTGTAGCGCTTGGGCTCGTAGCGCTTGGGTTCCTCGCCCTGCGAAATGGGGAGGGGTGGTTCGCGCAGAGAACCGGAGAGGAGTTGTTGCCAAAGCGGAGACCGCATTTGGCAACACGCGGATACTACTCCGCCGCGGCTCGTGCCGCAGTCCGCGCCACCGCATGGGCCCGCACGGCATCGCCAAACGCCTTGAAGATGCGCTGCGAGACATCGTCCGACTTGACCCAATATTCGGGGTGCCACTGCACGCCCA